>OGCQ01000811.1_pt1 | contig 46455 bp, 41 predicted proteins | sample 1570161 | NCBI WGS metagenome assembly OGCQ01 (sample SAMEA4384402, study PRJEB24528) | human gut metagenome | reverse complement strand
AGAGGTTCAGATTTCTGATCAGATCTGGATCCTCAGCATTGTACAGTACTTCCTGTACATCCAGCAGAAAATAATGCCAGTCATTGACAAATTTCTCATAATTTTTCAGATCCGGTGTGTCAATCCATTTTTTTACCTTAATTTTACTTCTGTTTGTTTTGGGACATTCATGGATCTGAAGAATATATTTAAATCCCCCGTCTTCATAAAGTCTTCCCAGAGGAAACAGCCTGCAGAAGCCTGGTCTGACAGCATGAATACTGCAGCGGCCCTCTTTATTCAGGAATACGCATTGTTCCTTCTCACCTGTCATCCGGAGATGAGGCAGGATATTTCCGTCTGATACTCCCAGTTCCAGGTATTCCTGCAGAAGCTGCTCTACAGGCTTCTTAAGTCCCACAGATAATCTGTGTACATCATATGGATCCAGGATCACAGAATCTCCCATTCCCTGACAGCAGTCACAGCATCCCTCACAGTCATGACAGTCTGCCTTTACCATGTCATTGGAATCATATAACTTTCCGTCGGAAATCTCTTCCAGTGTCTGTTCTCTTCGCATCAGAAAGTCTCCAGTCCTGTAACGCCCCAGTCTGAAGCAAGATCTTTCATACCTTCCAGAACTTCCTCCCTGGAATAATCATTATCGTCCAGAAAATCTCCGTCCATATCATTCAGATACAGATAAAAGGTCAGTGCCAGTTCCAGATAATCTGCATCATCTTCTACCATACCCATGTATAATTCGTTTTCTGCTTCATTGATTTTTCCTTCTTCTGCCAGCTTCATAACAGTTGAAAAAAGCTTATCTGCCTCTGTGTAATCTTCCTCGTTCTCAGGAAGTCTGTAATCCGGCTGCTGCTCATGAAGCAAAAGCTTTGCGATCAGTCTTCCTACATCCTGAATATTTCTTATCATATGATCATCCTGTACTGCCATAACTTTTTCTTCCTTTCTAATTTTATCTCATTAGGAAAGTAATTTCCTTACCATCTCACCGTCAAAGACCACACCTATCAAATGATCAACCTCAATCTGATACAGTGCATTCGCCGCAATATGCTCTGCTGCCTGCTCCAAATCACGGATACCACTTGTGTTTTTGTGTTTTTCAACAACAGCTTCCAGTCCTTCCTCTGTCACTACACATTCCTCTGCCTTCAAGCTCATTCGTTTCAGTACCTTTGGCAGAACATATTTTGAAAAAATAATTTTCTTTTCTTCCGATGTATAATCCGGGATATCAATGACCGCAAAACGGGACATTAACGGTGCGCTGATCTGGTCTTTCTCATTAGCTGTGGCAATAGGATATACGCCAACTGTAGGCACCATACATTCCATATAGTTATCTGTAAATCCAAGATTATCAAGAAGTGTCAGAAGCACATCTGCCGGATTTCCGTTTCCTTTTCCGGAAGCTGCTTTGTCCAGCTCATTGATAATAAATACCAGGTTGGACTCTCCTGCTGCCGAAAATGCTTCCATAATAATTCCAGGCTTTGCATTTGCATAGATCCTGGAGCTTCCTGTAAGCTGTTCAGGGTCATTAATAGAACTCATATCCAGAGTTGTCCACGGAAGCTTCAAGATGCGGGCAACTGCATAGGCAATCTGAGACTTACCGGTACCTGCCGGTCCTACAAGAAGCAATCCATAGGCAGGCAGTGTATGGGTACGGTTGATCTGGATGATCGTCTCAATAATACGCTGTTTTACAGATTCCATTCCATAGAGTTCTTCATCAAGAATTCTGCGGGCTTCCTGAGGGTCAATTGCTTCAAAATAATTATTTTTCCATTGAATGTTCATCATAATGGACAATGCTCTCTGTGCATGTCTTCTCTCCTCAGGAGATACTTCATGAGAGCGGGCAACTGCAAGGTTTCTTCGTGCCCACAGACGAATATTATCCGGCAGGGTTCTGCCTGCGCAGGTCATAAAATCAGTAATGCTCTGAATACTTGTCAGCTTCATCTCATCACCGGTTTCCTCGTCCTCTTCTTCCTCTGTGGTTTCTATGGGTGCACTGCTTGCCAGAAGTCTCTCAATCATAAACTGGAGAAATCCATCTTCTGCAGAAAGCTTTGTTCCACCTCCAAATGCAGTCTCCCGAATCTTATAAACTGCATAACCATTCTCCTGATTTTCTCCTGAGAGGCGCACATTGATATGATTCTCTCCCAGCCATTTCAGAAGGCTTACAAATCTGGAATCAATACTAAGGATATCTGCGCTGAAAACACCATCCTCTTCTTTAAATTCAAAAGAAGTGCGTTTGATAGGGTTTGTAAAAATGCCGCAGGAATGATGCTTCCACCTGCGTCGGCTGTTATCCAGGACCATAATCGGCTGTTCTGGAGATGTTTCATTTCTATCAGACTTAAAAGTAGTATAAGTACATTCAGACTGTACATCTGTTTTCTTGTCTGAAGCACCACTGAAATCAAATACTGGCATAATAAATACTCCTTTTATTTTATCTTTTACCTGTATAAAACAGTAACTTTCCGTATTTTTTATTCTAGCAGAATCTTTCCTTTTAATCAATTCCGGAAATGAAATCCTTTCCCAAAAATGTTGACGGTGTTACTGTTCACACACCACTATCCCGCGAGGTGTTTTGGCATGAATATGCCAAAATCCCGAGACATACAAGCCAAAATTCCATTGCCGCAGGCAATCTGGAATGAATTTTGGCTAAGTTACTGTGAACAAAGTGAACAGTAACTTGACGGTATCCGTCACAGGCTTTATAATAGTGATAACTTAGAATTTCCAGAACTCTCTGGGAAATCGAAATTCACTTTTAGGAGAGCAAAATGAGCAAAATTATTTTAACCGGTGACCGTCCAACCGGCCGCCTTCATGTTGGACATTATGTTGGTTCATTATCCGAGCGTGTTCGTTTACAGAACTCCGGCTTATATGATGAAATTTATATTATGATCGCAGATGCACAGGCATTAACAGATAATGCGGAACACCCTGAGAAAGTTCGTCAGAATATCCTTCAGGTTGCCCTTGATTATCTTTCATGCGGCATTGATCCTGAGAAATCCACTATCTTTATCCAGTCTATGGTTCCAGAGCTTACAGAGCTTACTTTTTATTATATGAACCTTGTTACTGTAGCACGTGTACAGCGTAATCCTACAGTTAAATCCGAAATCCAGATGCGTAATTTCGAAGCAAGTATCCCTGTTGGATTCTTCTGTTATCCCATCAGCCAGGCTGCAGATATTACGGCATTCCGGGCTACTACTGTTCCGGTTGGTGAGGACCAGCTTCCAATGCTTGAGCAGTGCAAGGAGATCGTGCACAAATTCAATACGGTATACGGCGAAACCTTAACAGAGCCGGAGATCATCCTGCCATCCAATAAAGCCTGTTTACGTCTTCCAGGTACCGATGGAAAAGCAAAAATGAGCAAATCTCTTGGAAACTGCATCTATCTTTCAGATGAAGAAGCAGATGTGAAAAAGAAAGTTATGTCTATGTTCACAGACCCTAACCATCTTCGCGTGGAAGACCCGGGCCGTGTAGAAGGAAACCCGGTATTTATTTATCTGGATGCTTTCTGCAAACCGGAATACTTCCCGGAATTCCTGCCTGAATATCAGAATCTGGATGAACTGAAAGCTCACTATACACGCGGCGGTCTTGGTGACGTTAAAGTCAAAAAATTCCTGAACAAAGTGCTTCAGGCAGAGCTTTCTCCGATCCGTGAGAGACGTAAATACTGGGAACAGCATCTGGATGACGTATATGAAATCCTCAAAGAAGGAAGTAAGACAGCCGAAGCAAAGGCTGCACAGACACTTCATGATGTACGTTCTGCAATGCAGATCAATTATTTCGATGACAACAGCCTGATCAAATAATTGAGCAGTAATAATTTTTCATTTAAAACTTCTTGTGACGATAAAGAGCCTGTAAAAAACATTTCTTATTTTTTACAGGCTCTTTTTATCATTTATTTATATGATTTCTCTCTTCTATCAGCAGATGGCAACTGCCAGGATTATGTATACCAGAATAGAAACCAGACAATACATGGAATTGGTTGTAGATACATAAGCGCTGCCTTCTTCATCCTTCATAAAGGTCTGCATACTAAAAGTAGCCGGTGATGACATATAGGTAATAATGGCCAGGTTTACAATCTGAGAATCCCCAACCAGAGAATGTACTGCAAAAAGTACTCCAGCCATCATCACTCCCTGCAGAATCATCCTGATCAGGATGGTGGTAATACAGGGTTTCAGCAAATTGGCATTTAGTTCCATACTATAGCCCACCACAAGAAGAATGATAGCAGTTACAGATGTGGTGAGAATATTCTCCACACTCTGATATACACCGCCAAAAGGGCTGTCCAGAAGTATTATAATAATTTTTGACAAACCTGCTATAATTCCCAGAACGCTGGCAATAAATGCAGGCGTTCTTATTGCACTGCTGAAGAGTTTTTTTACATCTATTTTTCCACCGTCTTCTACCTGTCCCAGCATTCCCATATAAATACTGAATCCAAAGAGAAGTCCCGCAATATCCAGCACTGCCACATGTGACAGATTTTCGCTGCCACACAGGCTGGTATACAAAGGATATGCCATCAGACCGCCCTCATATACACTTACCATAAAAGGCAGATACCTCTGATATTTTCCCTTGAGAAAGGGCTTCAGCACAAATCCAAGGCTGAAGGAAACAATCAGCATGATCAGCATGATCAGTATGAGAATTCCTGTTTCTTTATTATATTCTGCTGTTGCCAATGCATGAAAAATAGCAACCGGCAGCATAACATTCGTTACCAGGACCTTCATGTTGGCGACTCCCTCACCCGTGAGAATCTTCCATTTACGGCATAGCATACCAAGAATGATCATTACCAGAACCGGCATGACAATTTGCAAAACATCCAATTTTTTCACTCCTTCTGATCAAATTTGAAAAATAACTGCTTTCTGCTTATATTAACTTATCCAGAATAGATTGTCCAATTGTTCCTTCCGGCATTTTGACATGGAAATTGTCTGCAACAGTTGCACCGATAATCGCAAATGTATTCTCTTCCTCTAAACAGCCTCCCTCAGCCATTGCAGGTGACCAGGAAATAAAAGGAACATATTCTCTGGTATGGTCGGTACCTGTATATGTGGGATCATTGCCGTGGTCTGCAGTAATGATCAGCAGGTCATCGGATGTCATCTCTTCCATCAGAACTCCCAGATTCTTATCAAATTTTTCGATTTCCTGTCCATAACCTTCCGGATTTCTGCGGTGTCCCCATAATGCATCAAAATCTACCAGATTCGTAAAACACAATCCATGAAAATCTCTCTTTCCAATTTCAATAGTCTGTTCCATTCCATGTACAGAGCTATTGGAATGCAGAGCCTCTGTCACTCCTTCCCCACAGAAAATATCATTGATCTTTCCTACACTGATCACATCATATCCTGCATCCTTCAATACATTCATAGCTGTCAGTCCAGTAGGTTTCAGCGCATAATCATGTCTGTTACTTGTACGCCTGAACTCCCCTTTTTTCTTGCCCACATATGGACGCGCAATAATACGTCCCACACGCCACTGGTCTTTCATGGTAATCTCACGGGCAATCTCACAGCAGCGATACAGGTTCTGGAGATCAAAGGTCTCCTCATTTCCGCAAATCTGCAGCACTGAATCAGCAGATGTATATACGATCATAGCTCCTGTGTTGATTTCTTCCTCACCCAGCTCCTCAATAATCTCAGTACCGCTGGCACTCTTATTGCCAATCACACGTTTCCCGCAGCGCTTCTCAAGCTCTGCGATCAGTTCCTGCGGAAACCCTGTTTCTGTGAATGTTTTAAATGGCTTATCTGTCCTGATTCCCATCATTTCCCAGTGTCCGGTCATAGTGTCCTTGCCGTTGCTTGCCTCACTGACACGCATAAATCGTCCCATGGGTTTCTCCACAGGAGTCATATTTCCGGCCTGATGAAGATTGATCATTCCCAGTTTCTGCAGATTGGGAATGTCCAGTGTTCCCATACGTTCCAGAATGTGCCCAAAGGTATCTACCCCTTTGTCACCAAATTTTTCAGAATCCGGCATTGCCCCAATTCCCAGTGAATCCAGTACGATCACAAATATTCTTTTATATTTTTCCATATATCATTTCCCCCATTCTTGGTATTATCTTGTTTTTGATCAGTTATTTATTTGTCCCTTTAATCCTGCCAGCGCCTGTGCAAATGCATTGTTCACCGGCTCTTTGGCTTCTTTCTGTTGCTGCCTCATATATTTCTGAACATCACGTTTATTCACTCCTGCCCCTTCTTTGACTCTTCGTGCTTGAAAAGCAGAAAGTTTTTCTTTATATCCGCAGCCGCAGATAAAGGTCTCTTCTTTGCCTTTGACATACATTTCCATTCGTTTATGGCACTTGGGACAACGGGCATTTGTTGTTCTGGATACAGTTTCTCTGTAACCACATTCTCTGTCCTGGCATACCAGCATCTTTGCATTCTTTCCGCTCACTGCCAATAGCTTCTTTCCACAGTTGGGACAAATCTTGTTTGTAAGATTATCATGTCGGAAAGTTCCCTGTCCTGTTTTGATCTCTTCCACAATATCACAGGTATAATTTCGGATTTCTTTGAGAAATGTCTCCTGCTTTATCCTGCCTTTGGCGATATTTCCAAGTTTCATCTCCCAGTCTGCTGTCAGTTCCGGCTTGCGCAGTTCCTCCGGTACCAGCTCCAGAAGCTGTTTTGCCTTGGAGGTCAGGTAGATTTCATTTCCTTTCTTTTCCATCAGGAAACTGTTAAAAAGCTTCTCTATGATATCCGCCCTTGTTGCAACTGTTCCAAGTCCTCCTGTTTCCCCAAGCGTCTTGGCCGCTTTCGCATCATGGCTTTCCATATACCGCACCGGATTCTCCATTGCAGCAAGAAGTGTAGCTTCTGTAAATCTTGCAGGCGGTTTTGTCTTACCTGTATTCATAGATACATTTTCAATATACAGCTTCTCACCTTTTTTCATCTGAGGAAGCTTCTGGTCCTTCAAAAGCTTTCCTTCCTCTGCCGGCTCAAGGTCCTCCTCTACATCCGTATTTTCGTATACTTCTTTCCAGCCTGCACTTTTCACAACTTTTCCGCTGGCCGCAAACATTTCTCCTGCTGCTATTCCTTCCATGCTTACCTGCTCATAAACAAAGGGTGGATACAGTACACTTAAAAATCTGCGAACTACCATATCATAGATTTTCCGTTCTTCATTTGTCATATGATCAAGCTGGACAAACTGCTCCGTAGGAATAATTGCATGATGGTCACTGACCTTTTTATCATCCACAAAGCTTCCATTTGCACGGATTGGCTGATTCATCAAAACACCTGCCAGTTTTCTATAGGGTCCCACTGCACAGGCCTTCAGGCGTTCTTTGATCGTAGGAACAATATCCTTTCCGATATATCTGGAATCTGTTCTTGGATAAGTGAGAACTTTATGATTTTCATACAAACGCTGCATAATATTTAGTGTCTGCTTTGCCGAATATCCATATCTCTGATTTGCTTCTCTCTGCAGCGTAGTAAGATCATATAATCCCTGTGCAAAAGTTTTCTTTTCTTTACTGGTTACTGAGTTCACTTCCAGAAACTGATTTCTGAGAACATTGGCCAGCTCCTCCGCACGCTCTTTATTAAAGGTTCTGAAGCTCTTACTCTTTGGCTCTTTCCAGGTCCAGGTCACCTCTCCTGCCTTCAGAGTAAGTCCGTAATATTCCTTTGGCTTAAATGCACGGATCTCTTCTTCCCGTTTCGCAATCATTGCCAGAGTGGGAGTCTGCACACGCCCACAGGAAAGCTGGGCATTATATTTACAGGTAAGTGCTCTGGTACCGTTCATCCCTACCAGCCAGTCTGCTTCCGCTCTGGCTACAGCAGCCCTATACAGGTTATCGTACTCATGTCCGTTTTTCAGATTTGCAAATCCTTCTTTAATGGCCTTATCAGTAACAGAAGATATCCACAGTCTGCGAATAGGTTTATGACAATCTGCCTTATCCAGGATCCATCTTGCCACCAGTTCTCCCTCTCTGCCGGCATCTGTGGCAATAATAATGTCTTTGATATCTTTACGATAAAGCTGGGTTTTGACTGCATTATATTGTTTACCGGTCTGACGGATTACTACCAGCTTCATTTTATCCGGCAGCATGGGGAGAGCTGACATTTCCCACTTTGTATATTTTTTATCGTATTCCTCCGGATCTGCCAGGGTGACCAGATGTCCCAGTGCCCAGGTAACTACGTATTCCTTTCCTTCCAACGTTCCGTTACCTTTTTGTGTACAATGAAGCACTCTGGCTATATCCCTGGCCACAGAAGGTTTCTCTGCAATGACTAATGATTTCATTTTTTCACTCCTTATTCCGTCATTTTCAACTCAAAGTATAGCATAGAACCTGCTTACATTCTACCTTTTATTTTTATGATAAATAAAGTCAGGGACAAAGCAAATTTCATCCCTGACTTCATATATGTAAAGCGGACATTCGCAATCCGCTTCGCGATCTGCGTTCAATATATTGCTATGCGTGAAGTGCGCAGTAATCAATTTTATATCCAACACCGCGTACTGTCTCTATCAGATCCCCGGCAGTTCCCAGTTTTTGTCGAAGAGTCCGGATATGTACATCCACAGTCCTGCTTTCTCCGTCAAATTCATATCCCCAGACCTGATTCAACAGCTGGGTTCTGGAGAGTACAGTGCCACTGTTTTTCAGAAGAAGACACAATACCTCATATTCCTTAAGAGTCAGATTTACATTCTGTCTGTCCACAGTTACCACATGCCTGGAAGGACATACATACAGATTTGCCGCCTGATACTCCTCAGCACCTGCATCCTCACTTCTGCGGAGAAGTGCACGGATCCTGGAAATCAGCTCCATCATACGGAAAGGTTTGGGAATATAATCGTCTGCTCCGCTGTCCAGTCCGATCACTGTGTCATACTCGCTGCCTCTGGCTGTCAGCATGATAACCGGAAGTCTCCGTGTATCCGGCCGTACACGTAATTTCTTCAGAATGGTAATTCCATCCTCCTCCGGCAGCATCACATCCAAAAGCAGCAGAGAGGGCAGCTCTTTTTCCAGTTCTTTCCAGAATAAAGAAGGACGTTCAAATCCCTTTGCTTCATATCCCTGGCTTTTCAAAGTGTAAATTACAAGTTCACGGATGCTTTCATCATCTTCTAACAGATATATCATAATAGTTCCTTTCTGAATTTATATTTTTTCGATTATTTTTTACTATTCTCCCGAATATATTCAGTATAAAGAAACTTCGTAAATTCTTACCTCTTCTTTGTGTTAAAATTTCGTAAAATCTACCATGTTTTTAAGATTTTCTTTATAAAAATTTTATGTATTGATCTCAAAAATTTATTTGTAAAAGTATTTCAGAAATGTTATGATTGTTATGAAAAAAAACTGTGATGTAAATTTAATCCCATTTGAAGAAGGTGAACTTTTGAAACAATTTTTATCCAAATACCGTCACGGCCTGGTAATCGGAATTTACAGTATTCTGTATATTCTGGTTTTTCACTATCTGGAATCCCGGCCCATTCACAGTTATCATATTGTACATACTGTTTTTGATGATCTGATTCCGTTCTGTGAATTTTTTATTATACCTTATTTGCTGTGGTTTCCTTATATGGTCCTGGCAGTGGTATATTTTATCTTTTTCAACAAAAACAGACATGAATATTATCAGCTGATATTTAACCTGATGATGGGGATGACAATTTTCCTTATTGTATCCTATGCTTATCCCAATGCACAGCATCTCCGCCCTGTTGAATTCCCCAGGGACAACATTTTCACAGATGTAGTCAGATGGCTGTATAAAACGGATACACCTACTAATATTCTTCCCAGCATCCATGTTTTTAATTCCCTGGCCATCCATATGTCACTGACCAATTGCCAGGCCCTTCGTGGAAAGAAGAACGTACGAATTGTTTCTTTTATTCTTACAATGCTTATTATTATGTCCACTATGTTCCTGAAGCAGCATTCTGTGATTGATGTCTGTATGGGAGCTACCCTTGCTCTTTTCGGTCATCTTCTTTTCTATCCGGAAAGATCCCTGTCTTTTTCCAGGAACGCCTATTACAACGAAAGAAAACGTAAAAAAAGCGAAAATTAAAAAGTTGTACAGAAATGCACTCACATTTCTGCACAACTTTTTTTATTTCTATCCTATAACTGCCCTACAGTTTATCAAGTCAAGCGGATATTCGCAATCCGCTTCGCTACTTGCTTGATTTAGTTAAATCCATAAAATTTCTGGCTGATTTTGTAAGCTGCCACAGACATCTTTCTGCCTCCGCGGCCCGGCAGATTCATTACCCTTCCAAAAAGGCTGTGTCGAAGTTTATTGTATACAGCCCTATTCTCACTCTTAATATAGTCCAGAAGCTCTTTCTTTTTCTGCAGAGATTCCTCTGTATTTGCCCTGATAAGCATGATAGATGAGATTGTTGTAATAATATCCAGATAACTGAACATATATGCTTTCAGACGTCGGTTTGTATTGCCACATTTAATATATGCATCCACCATCAGCTTATTCACACGAATCTGTTGGTCAATACGTTTGATCATTACCTTTTCATTAACTGACTGATCATCTCTGCCTATAAAATAGCGGTAAAAATTCACATCCAGATAATAAAGATTCTTTACATATGGCAACGGTTCAAAAGCAAACAGATTGTCCACATAGAAGGTATGCTTCGGCAGCTCCAGACCGCAGTCATGAAGTAGCTGTGTACGATAGATCATAGAATGCATAAGAAGATATTTGCCCTTTGGCATATGTCTTACTTCATCCCAGCCAAATATTTTGTTCTGAGGAAGGCATCTGCGGTACTGCATGACTTTTTTGCGTGTTGCTCCCTGTTTCTCATATACAAAATTGCTGATAAGAAGGTCTACTGTTTCAGGTCCACGCAACAGCTCATACAAAGTTTTCAAAATGCTGATATAGGCTTCCTTATTTACCCAGTCATCACTGTCCACAACTTTAAAATACAAACCTGTAGCATTCCTGATTCCTGCATTTACGGCCTCTCCATGTCCACCATTCTCCTGATGAATTGCTTTCACAATAGTAGGATATTTTTCCGCATAGGCATCTGCGATCTCTGCAGTTCTATCTGAAGATCCGTCATCCACCACAAGGATTTCTACCTCTTCTCCGCCTACGAGCAGTGATTCAATACACTTTTCCATATAATCCTGAGAATTATAACATGGAATGGTAATACTTAACAGTTTCATCTCTTTTCCTCCTTAATATATCTGGCATACGCCCCAAATGCAGATGGTATGGCGTATCTTTTTCCTGTCTGTTCTTTGTCTGCAAAAATAAGATCTTTATCTTTTGCTTTTTCCAGGGATGATACCCTGATTCTGTATGCCTCCATCCTCCATTCAATGTGGGAAAAAATATGTCTGGAAGAAGGCATTTCTTCTATATAAAGAGGATCCAGTCCCAGTTTTCTCACATACTCCAGAGCCCTCTCCCTGTCTATATGTCCAGGGACATTGGGCAACTCATACAGGCCTGCCAGAAGCCCCTTGGACGGTCGCTTTCGAAGTGCTGTTGCTTCTCCGTCCTGAATGATAAAAACTGTTTTATCCTCTTGTCTTCGTTCCTTTTTCGCTGCTTTTATAGGGAAACGATCCACAGTACCATGGCAATATGCCTGACAGAGCGAAGCTACCGGACATTCCTCACATTTTGCCATTCCATTGGGTATACACACTACAGCTCCCAATTCCATCAGGGCCTGATTGAAATCTCCCGGCTTGTCTTCAGGCATAATTTCAGACAGCTCCTCTTCTATTACTCTGCGGACTGACTGTCTGCTGATATCTCCGTTATTCTCTGTAATTCTGGTGATCACCCTGAGTACATTTCCATCTACTGCGGGAACCGATTTATGATAGGCAATGGATGCGATTGCCCCTGCCGTATAGCTCCCTATACCTTTTAACGATAAAAGTGTCTGATAATCTTCAGGAATTATTCCCTGATGTTCAGAAACCACCTGTCTGGCTGCTTCCTGCATATTCCGTACCCGGTTATAATATCCAAGCCCTTCCCAAAGCTTCAACAACTGTTCCTGAGGGCACTGAGCCAGAGCCTGTACATCCGGAAGCGCTGTGATGAATCTCTGAAAATACGGCTTTACCGCCTCCACCCTGGTCTGCTGCAGCATAATCTCAGACACCCAGGTATAATAAGCATTATTTCTATCCCTCCAGGGCAGAATACGCTTATTTATATTGTACCATTGAAGTAATGGTATGACAATTTTTTTTAACATTTTCTTTATTTCCTTTATTCTCCCAGGATTTCAACAAAACCTTCCATGCAGCAGATCAGTTCCGTCAGTTCTCTGCACCTACGCTATAAAACGACGAGGGCGGTCAATAAAAACCGCCCTTTCTGCCTTACTGTATTTCTTTTCAATTGTTTTCCTTTTCATGAGAGATACTATCATTTTTTACATTTTACTCTCAGATAATATACCAGTGCAATTATAATGATCAGAACCGCTACAATATATCCGATCTCTGCTGCCAAGCTTGTCGTAAACATGTCCACTGCAGATACCACTCCGATTGCGATCAGAGCCCATCCACAGCCCTTCTCCATTTTCTTTTCGTCATAAAGCTTTTTACGGACATCTGCATTTCCACCCTTCATGAAAATCTCCCCGTGTCCTGTAAGAAGCATAATTCCCACAATAAATGCAGCAACTGTTAAAATAAGGCTTAATGAATCCATGTTCATAATTGTTTCTCCTTTGTAAATAATCAGGCTGCCTGACAGACAGCCCTTTTAATCATTCATTTTTTAATAGAAACATACGATAGGAACACCATACTGAATAATATCGTAAAGTTCTCCTGCTTTATCCGAGGGCATATTAATGCAGCCATGGGAACCACCCTCAAGATATCTGTCGCCGCCAAAATATGGCTGCCATGGAGCATCATGGAATCCGATTCCTCCGTTAAACGGCATCCAGTATGTGACAGGCTGTTCATATTCATATTTTCCATTGGGAAGCTGCTTTCCCCTCAAAACATCCGGACTCTTTTTATAATAGAGTGTAAAAATTCCAGCTGGAGTCTGACGGTCTGCATAGCTCATGTTTCCGGACACAATATCTGATTCAAAGATATCTTCTCCGTTCTGGTAATAATACATATGCTGCTCCGAAAGATCTACCTCAATATAAGTATTTCCAAGATCATTCACACCATATGAATTGGCAGTCATAGAATAAACCGGATCTCTGACAGTCTGAGTACCGGACTGGATCTCCTGGGTAAGCTGAGCCACCTCAGATGCCTGGTCTATCTGCCAGCCGTAAGCAGAGCCGTATACATAAACGGTTCTTCCACTGGTAGTATGGAATTCACGTTCAGTACCTACTGTATCATGTGATGCAGCAAGCTGCGCTACATAATCTGCAATATGCTGCTGGAAGGATGCATCATCTCTGATCAACTGACCCTTCTCATCAAAATTCAGCCAGTCCTTGATCGTACTGCCATCCAAAGTCACTGTCTCATCTCCAAAAGTATAGGTGATGCTTGCTTTGGTAAAATTATTGCATGCATCCAGAGATGCCTGAAGATCTGCATTATCACTTGTCACCGCAGCCTTTGCATATACATCCGGATCACTGTTAAAATCTACCGCATCCTTATTGTCGGACACCGCTTCCGAAAGAGCATTATATGCTTCCTTTAATATCAGCTGACTTCCCTCAGTCTCAGGAACAATTTCAAACTGAGACTCCCCATAAGCTACATAAGCATCCTCAGGTGCAACCTGATTCTCCTCTTGTGCACAATTCAGTGTTTTCACCTGTGCTTTCAGCTTTTCCTTGTCAAAAGTCGTATTTTCATCTGTACTGTAAATTCTGTTCTCAGTAAACCCGGTAATCCACTCATAGGGCTTCTGAGCCTTCAAAAGCTTAAGGACACTTCCGTCAGATACATATTTATAACCAATCTGGTCTCCTGATATGGTCTGGGGATCCAGGTTTCTGGAATCTACTTCAATAGAGTAATTCTCCACTTTCTTTGCAATCAGCTGCTCTACCTGATAGGCAGTCTTACCGGAACAATCTATTCCATTGATCGTTGTTCCTTCAAAAAATTTATCTGAATAATAATATGATATTCCTGCATAAGCCGTACCTGCTGCAACAAGCAGCATTCCCAACGTAATACCGGTAATTTTTAATACTTTGTGTTTATTCTTAACCGGAGGCTCATAAGGTGCAAGATCCTCATCATTAATAGGCACATAGGCGATCTTGTCCGGTCTTGCAGATTTGCGTGCTTTCATTCTTGCACCGCCGCTGCCGTCATCTGCCCTTTTCTTCTTCTCCTCTTGGTTACCCATTTATTATCTCCTCAAAATAAGTATTACAGTTAAATATACCGAAATATTTTCAGTCTCTTTATTATAACATACTTCTTCTAATTTGCATCTGTTATTCAGATTTTTTTCAAAAAAATGCAAAACCATGCACTTTTTTACAAGTGCATGGCTGCATATATCATGATCATTCTTTATTTCGAATCTTATTTTTCAATCAGAAGGCTTTTTCCTGTCATCTCTGCAGGCTGTTCCATTCCCATAAGCTGGATCATTGTAGGAACAATATCTGCCAGGCATCCACCCTCGCGGAGAGTATATTTCGGATCTGCATTTACAAGAATAAATGGTACAGGGTTTGTAGTATGAGCAGTCCATGGTTCACCTGTCTCATAATCGATCAGCTGTTCTGCATTACCATGGTCCGCACAGATAAACATCTGTCCGTCAACTTCCTTCAGTGCTTCTACAGCTTTACCTACACATTCATCTACAGTCTCAACAGCCTTGATTGCAGCAGCTTCCACACCTGTATGTCCAACCATATCCGGATTTGCAAAATTGATCACGATCACATCATATTTATCAGCTTTGATGGCCTCAATCAGTTTTTCGCATACCTGAGGAGCGCTCATCTCAGGCTGAAGATCATAGGTTGCAACCTTCGGAGATTTCACAAGGATTCTGTCTTCACCTTTGTTTGGCTCTTCTACACCACCGTTAAAGAAGAATGTTACATGAGCATATTTCTCTGTCTCAGCAATACGGGCCTGGGTCATATTATGTGCTGCCAAATATTCTCCAAATGTGTTCTTCAGCTGAACTTTATGGAAAGCCACCAGCTTGTTCTGGATGGTATCATCATAATCTGTAAAGCATACAAAAGTTACATGAGGTCTTGTTTTTCTCTCAAAGCCTTTAAAATCATCATCACAGAATGCTCTTGTGATCTCACGGGCACGGTCAGGACGAAAATTAAAGAACACTACTGAATCTTTATCAGATATCACTGCAACCGGTTTTCCCTCTTTCTCGATCACTGTAGGAAGAACAAATTCATCTGTCTTATCATTGTCATAAGAAGCCTGAACTGCCTCAGGTGCAGCAGTTTCCTTAACACCTTCTCCAGAAGTAAGAGCATTATATGCAAGCTCTACACGATCCCAGCGATTGTCACGATCCATTGCATAATAACGTCCGGATACAGAAGCAATCTCACCTACACCGATTTTCTTCATCTCAGCTTCCAGCTGTTCTACAAATTCCTTGCCTGATGCAGGAGGTGTATCACGTCCATCCAGGAAGCAGTGTACATAAACTTTGCTGACTCCCTCTCTTTTTGCCATCTCCAAAAGTCCATACAGATGTGTATTATGGCTGTGTACACCACCATCAGAAAGCAGTCCCATAAAATGAACTGCAGAATCATTTTCTCTTGCATTTTTCATTGCTGCCAGAAGAGCTTCATTCTTAAAGAAATCTCCATCCTGGATCTCTTTGGTGATTCTTGTAAGCTCCTGATATACAATACGGCCGGCACCCATATTCATGTGGCCTACCTCTGAGTTACCCATCTGTCCGTCCGGAAGACCGACTGCCAGTCCGGAAGCATTTCCTTTTACAAAAGGATACTCTGCCATCAGCTTGTCCATTACAGGTGTTTTCGCTTCATAAACAGCATTGCCTTCTTTTCTGTCATTTAATCCATAACCATCAAGGATCATTAATACAGTTGGTTTTTTGCTCATAATATTCTCCTTTATATTGTGACTTTGTAACTGTATCCCGCATTTTAACTTTGTAGGATATACAGTCTATATCTCTTTCATGTTTCCTACTATATAGTATCAAAAATAGAAAATTTTTCAATTCTTTTCTTTATAAAATCTTTCCGGATTTTTTTACATTATTTACCATACACCCGGATAATCGTGGAAATCTTACGAACAGAGTCTCTGTTCCGGATTTCTTCTATAGCAGTACGGAAATCGCCTTCTCTTACCTTTTCCGTAATCACAACAACCTCCGCACATCCCTCAACTTTGGTATCTTTCTGGATGATCTGGGCTACACTGACCTGATATTTTGCAAAAATCGCTGTCATTTCCGCCAGCACACCGCAACGATCCTCTACCTTCAGGCGAAGGAAATAACGGTTATGGGTATCCTCCATCTTCTTCACCGGAATCTGCTTGTAACAGGTACAGCCAATCCGGCCACTGCAGCCTGCCAGTATGTTGCGCACAACATCAAAAACATCTCCTACAACAGCACTGGCTGTAGGAAGCTCTCCTGCTCCCCGTCCAAAGAACATGGCATCCTCTACTGCATCTCCGTGTACAAATACTGCATTATAAGAATCATTTACTGTAGCAAGAGGATGAGTGCTTGGAATCAGCATCGGGCAAACATATGCTTCAATACCGTCTTCCGTATTTCTGGCAACTCCTAAAAGCTTAATAGCCCTTCCCATTTCTTTTGCATAATGGATATCCTTGGATGTGATCTTTGCGATTCCCTCTGTGTAAACATCATTAAACACTACTCTGGAATTAAACGCTACAGAAGCAAGAATAGCAACCTTACGTCCTGCATCCAGACCCTCAATGTCAGCAGTGGGATCTGCCTCCGCATATCCCAACTCTGTAGCCAGAGCAAGAGCATCCTTAAACTCCATTCCTTCCTGAGACATCTTGGTCAGGATAAAGTTTGTCGTACCATTTACAATTCCCATAACCTCTGTCATATGATTTCCTGCAAGACACTGTTTCAGCGGACGGATGATAGGAATTCCTCCGGCAACTGCCGCTTCAAACAGGAAATCAACCTTCTTCGCATGTGCAGCATCCAGAAGCTCATGTCCATGGACAGCAATCAGATCTTTGTTGGCAGTTACCACATGCTTTCCTGCATTTAATGCCTGAAGAATATATTCTCTGGCAGGATTGATCCCACCGATCAGTTCTATTACGATTTCAATTTCCGGATCCTCTAAAATGCTTTCCCAACTGTTAGTGAGTACGGAAGGATCCTTTACCTTTGCAGCAGCTTTCTCTATATTTCTGACAAGAATTCTGGTGATTTCTACCTTACATCCAACTTTGGCTGACATTTCCTCTTCCTGGCTTTTCAGTACCTTGTACACACCGGTTCCTACTGTTCCCAGTCCCAACAGTGCGGCTTTGATAACTCTATCACTCATTTTCCGGAGTTCCCCTTTCTGCCTGTATCTTCTTTCATTTTTTAACGGATATTCACAATCCGCTTTGATTAAGTAAAGCTGTTTTTTATAGTAGGGCAGAATCCATCATTTGTCAAGTTCGTCTGCGTTTTTCAGCAATTTATCTGTGCCTCCAATTCCCGGAGTTTTTTCTCCTGCCATCTGATATACATTTCTCCCCCCACAAGCAGTCCTGTCAGGCATAGCACAACCCCCACTGCCAGACCAATATATTGCATCTTCCCTTTCTTTTGAGCCGGTGCACCAGTGATCAGACACCGAAGCATGCATCCGTCAAAAAGCGCAGTAATTCCTGCTGTCATTACACATTTCCATTTGTTCATGAATGCCTCTCCTTCCCATAGTGTCTTTATAAAGACACTATTCTATCTCTTATTTTACCGTGATAATAAGACTATATCAAGAACAAAACGGACGGTTTATACAAATGATAAGCTATGACAGATTTTGGGAAACGCTAAAAAAGCGGGGGCTGACCCAGTATGACCTGTATACCACCTACGGTATACATCGTTCACTTCTGGACAGGCTCCGCCATAATCAGAATATCGAAATCCTTACTCTGGATCATCTGTGTGCTATTCTCGATTGTAATTTCAATGACATCGTAGAGCACCTTCCAGATGATGATGAAAAAAATAAAACCTATTACACTCTCTGATGGATTTCTTTTTTATATTTCATTAAAAGTTTGTTATTTAAAAGAACATTTTGTACTTTACAAACCATCTGCATCGTTCTTTTCATCTGTTTTTGTTTTCTGAAATGCCATCCATCCGTTTTTTCCCTGCATTTCAAAGGTTCCGCAATAACTGAACCCACATTTTTTCAAAAGTCTCTGCATAGGATAATTATCCCTATAAGTATCTATCCTCACATTCGGAAACTGTTGGTATGCCCAGTTCAGGCAAAAGGCTGCTGCCCCCTTTACAATTCCTGTGGAAGCAATTCTGTGAACCACTGCATAGGGACTTTCATTCATCCATTTTCCCTCAATGTTGCTATAGCATTCCTCGTTCTCAACTGCATAATAAAAAACGCAGGCCAGCTGGTCTCCTTCCATGCATAAATAGGTTTTATCCAGCGTTCTTTCTACCAGTTCCCGAGGTGGGTAGGATTCTCCCCACTGATCTCCATTATTATGAGTTCTCATAAATTCTCTGGCATTATTATAAACATCCAATACTTTTTTCAAATCTGCTGAAGTTGCTTTTTGTATTCTCATCTTTTCTATCTATAGCAATCCTCGTAAATAATGCATTATTTTAGAGGCTTGCTATAGTACTTGTCCTTTCTGTAAATTGCTTTGTAAGAAGGCAAACGACTTCACAATGTTCTGTGAAGCTGAACATGTCTACCGGCTGTATTTTCCTAGTCACATATCCATGCTTTGTGAGAAATTCCAGATCCCTGGCCAAAGTATCAGGTCCGCAGGAAATATAAACGATCCTGGAAGGTCCCAGTTTTACCATAGATGTCAGGAACTTTTCCGTGCTGCCGGTACGGGGCGGATCCATAAATACCACATCTGCCCTTTCCCCCTCTGACACCATTCCTTCCATAAATTCTCCTGCATCTCCCTGATAGAATCTGGCGTTTGTAATTTTGTTTTCCCTGGCATTTACGATTGCATCCCGAACAGCATTTTTATTCAGCTCTATGCCAATCACTTCCTTGGCTTTTCCTGCTGCCACCAGACCAATAGTTCCAATTCCGCAATAAGCATCGATGACCCGTTCTTTCCTGCCCAGACCAGCATATTCAATAGCTGTTTTATAGAGTAGTTCTGTCTGCACAGGATTTACCTGATAAAAGGATTGGGGTGAAATGCGGAAAATACAGCCGCAAAGTCTGTCTCTGATAAAACCTTTTCCATAGAGCACGATATCACGTTCCCCCAGAACCATACTGGTTTTTTTATCATTTACATTCAGAACTACTGTAGATATCTGTGGGAACTTCTTACGCAGAGCCTTTACAAAATTATTCTTGGATGGAAAAATCGGAGAGGCCACAACCAGAACCACCATAATTTCATCTGTTGAAAACCCTCTCCTGACCAGTACATGGCGAAGCAACCCATATCCTGTATCCTCATCGTAGGTTTTGATTCTGAAAGATTTCAACATATCTCTGATCGCCCGGATAATTTCCTGGCTGGTTTTATCTTCAATCATACACTCCTCAACAGGAACCACTCTGTGTGTTCCTGCCTCATAGGTTCCGCAGATGATGTTTCCTTTTTTATCTCTGTCAAATACAGCATGTACTTTATTTCTGTAATAAAAGGGGTTCTCCATTCCAATAATCGGTTTCACATTGCCATATTTCTTCAAAAGCTTATTCATATTTTTCTGTTTGATTTTGATCTGCTCTGTATAGGGGACTCCCTGAAACTGACAGCCGCCGCATTTTTTCCATACCTTGCATTTCTCAGGTAACTGTGGTTTTTCTCTCTTTTCTTCCATTTATAACAACCTTTCCTATTTGCAATAAGGCGGACCCAAGCGGATATTCGCCTATAATCTCTGCATCATTATAGCAAGTCCTTCAAATATTCGCAATCCACATTCTCGCTATTTTCCAGATGTTTTCCAGGCATCAAAGTCGAATATTGTATATTTTTGTCGAAATGTTTTTGGAAGAATTATGTTGTAATCCGTAGACCAATGTAGAAAAATATGTTATACTTTGTACATACCAAAGAGAAATATCGTTACTGTTCACTCCGTTCTCAGTAACGTTGCCAAAATTCATTTCAAATTGCCTACGGCAATGGAATTTTGGCTTGTATGTCTCGGGATTTTGGCATATTCATGCCAAAACACCTCGCGGGATAATAGCATGTGAACAGCAACGAAATATCAACAGTGCAAAGGATGAACAGTTCAAATTACAAATGACAGCAACTCACCAGTACAAAGGATAAAATTTTCAGAAATCTGAATATTACAGAACTGCAGATACACCTTTTAAAATACTAATGATAAAACTTAAGGCTTCCGGCATAATAACCGGAAGCCTTTTTCTGTCATTTTTTATCTCAAAAATGTATCAGTATATTATTTCTCGTTTGGACACATTAGCTAAATCTAGCTATTTATTTATAATTTACGATCTGACCGAATTCTTCTTTCAGAGAAGCACCACCAACAAGACCGCCATCAATGTCTGCCTGAGCAAACAGATCTGCTGCTGTCTTGGAGTTTACAGAACCGCCGTACTGGATACGGATAGCTGCTGCTGTAGCATCATCATAGATCTCAGCGATGCATTTACGGATTTCACCGCAAACTTCCTGAGCCTGCTCAGTTGTAGCTGTTTTGCCTGTTCCGATTGCCCAGATTGGCTCATAAGCGATAACTGCTGTCTTAGCCTGATCTGCTGTAACACCCTGGAATCCAACTTTAACCTGCTGACGGATGAAGTCCATTGTCACGCCCTGCTCTCTCTGAGTAAGAGTTTCGCCGCAGCACATGATAGGTGTGATTCCGTGTTCAAAAGCTTTGAGGATTTTCTTGTTAACATCTTCGTTTGTTTCTCCGAAGTATCCTCTTCTTTCGGAATGTCCAAGAACAACATATTTTACACCAGCATCTACCAACATGTTCGGAGAGATTTCTCCTGTATATGCACCTTTCTCTTCAAAGTACATATTCTCAGCACCAACCTGGATGTTTGTTCCTTTAGCAGCTTCTACAACCGGAATAATATCGATTGCAGGTACGCAGAATACTACATCAACTTCTTCGTTAGCTACTAATGGTTTTAATGTTTCTACTAATTTAACTGCCTCGCTTGGTGTCATGTTCATTTTCCAGTTACCAGCGATAATTTTCTTTCTTGCCATGATAATTTATCTCCTTAATTAAACGTTCAATGTTTATTTATCATTTGCTGCTGCAACACCAGGAAGTTCCTTTCCTTCCAGGAATTCAAGAGATGCACCGCCACCTGTAGAGATGTGTGTCATCTTATCGCCATAGCCAAGGATATTAACGGCTGCTGCAGAATCACCACCACCGATGATAGTTGTAGCATCTGTATCAGCAAGTGCTTTGGCAACAGCTTCTGTACCATGAGCAAAATTCGGCATTTCGAAGCAACCCATCGGTCCATTCCATACAACTGTCTTAGCATCTTTTACAGCGTCAGCAAAAATTTTCTCTGTTTCCGGTCCGATGTCCATTCCTTCCCATCCGTCCGGAATCTCGCCACGTTTTACAACCTGAATATTGCAGTCATTGGAGAAGCTGTCACCAATTCTGTTATCTACAGGAAGAAGAAGTTTTACGCCTTTTTCTTCTGCTTTCTTCATCATGTCTAATGCATACTGAAGATAGTCATCCTCACAGAGAGACACACCAATATGTCCGCCCATAGCTTTGGAGAATGTATAAGACATACCACCACCAATAATAAGTGTATCTACTTTATCAAGAAGGTTATTGATTACAGAAATCTTGCTGGAAACCTTAGCTCCGCCAAGGATAGCAACAAACGGTCTCTCAGGATTGTTCACTGCATTTCCAAGGAAATCGATTTCCTTCTGCATTAAGTAACCAACAACTGCTGTATCAACATATTTGGTCACACCAACATTAGAGCAGTGTGCTCTGTGAGCTGTACCAAATGCATCATTAACAAATACATCACAAAGAGAAGCGAGTTCTTTGCTGAATTCGTCTCCGTTCTTTGTTTCTTCTGCACGGTAACGTGTATTCTCAAGTAAGATAACATCTCCGTCTTTCATTTCAGCTACTGCTGCTTTTGCGTTTGGTCCTACTACTTCAGGATCTGCTGCAAATTTAACTTCCTGTCCTAATAATTCAGAAAGACGTACTGCAACCGGTGCAAGAGATAATTCCGGTTTCGGTTCTCCCTTCGGTTTTCCAAGGTGAGAGCAGAGAATAACCTTTCCACCATCAGCGATCAGTTTCTTGATTGTAGGAAGAGCTGCAACCAGACGGTTCTCATCTGTAATCTTTCCATCCTGAAGCGGAACATTAAAGTCACATCTTACAAGAACTTTTTTACCTTTTACGTTGATATCATCAACAGATTTTTTATTCAGCATTTGTGGTGCCTCCTTAATAATATTCTTTAACTGTTACAACGCGAAAAAGGTCCGGTCCTAATCAGACCGGACCCTTCGTTGGAGTCTATTTCTTTACACTTACTGAAAATTAAGCGTTCAGTAATTTACCAAAATGTTTGATTGTACGAACCATCTGGCTTGTGTAAGAGTTCTCATTGTCATACCAGGAAACTACCTGTACTTCTGTTGTGCCATTCTCAAGTGGAAGAACCATTGTCTGAGTAGCATCGAACAGAGAACCAAATCTCATACCAACGATATCGCTGGATACGATTTCGTCTTCGTTGTATCCGAAGGATTCGTTAGAAGCTGCTTTCATAGCTGCGTTGATCTGTTCTTTAGTTACATTTCCTTCAACAACAGCTGTAAGGATTGTAGTAGAACCTGTTGGGGTTGGAACACGCTGTGCAGAACCGATAAGTTTTCCGTTCAGTTCTGGGATAACAAGACCGATTGCTTTAGCAGCACCTGTGCTGTTTGGAACGATGTTAACTGCAGCTGCACGGGATCTTCTCAGATCGCCTTTTCTCTGCGGTCCGTCAAGTGTCATCTGATCGCCTGTGTAAGCGTGGATTGTGCACATGATACCGGATTTGATTGCAGCAAGATCATTTAATGCTTTAGCCATTGGAGCTAAGCAGTTTGTTGTACAGGAAGCTGCGGAGATGATGTGATCTTCTTTTGTAAGAGTTTCATGGTTTACATTGTAAACGATTGTCTTAAGATCGTTTCCAGCCGGAGCGGAAATGATAACGTGTTTAGCACCTGCATCGATATGAGCCTGAGCTTTGTCTTTGGATGTATAGAATCCAGTACACTCAAGAACTACGTCTACGCCGATTTCTCCCCATGGAAGTTCAGCAGCGTTAGCCTTTGCATAAATTTTGATTTCTTTTCCGTCAACTGTGATGGAATCTTCTCCAGCCTGAACTGTGTCTGCAAGAGCATATCTTCCCTGTGTTGAGTCATATTTTAATAAGTGAGCAAGCATTTTAGGAGATGTTAAGTCGTTGATTGCTACGATTTCAAATCCTTCTGCTCCAAACATCTGACGGAATGCAAGACGTCCAATACGTCCAAAACCATTGATTGCAACTTTTACTGCCATGATAAAATTCCTCCTATGAATTAAGTGGTTAATCATAATAATTCTTTTGTTTGTTAAAGAATCATCAACCTATATTGTATTGTACATAATTCCAAACAAAAATTCAAGGGGATTTTATAAAAAACAATTAAAAATAAGTAAAAATTCCCAGAACCTATGTTATACTGAATAATATTTTAATATACTATGGTAGATTTTCTCTACTGTTTAACAGGAGGTACAGCATGAAAAAAGGTATATTATGGGACTGTCATATGCATTCTTCTTTTTCTGCAGATTCTGACACTCCAATGGAAAACATGGTCCTGAAAGCCCTTTCTCTTGGGCTGAAGGGTGTCACTTTTACGGAACATCTGGATCCCGATTATCCTTCCACCCCGGAATCTCTTGATTTTTCTCTGGATCTATTTTCCTACAGGAAAGAGCTACTCCGGCTGCAGGAAATCTATAAGGATAAAATACAGCTTCGTTTCGGCATTGAGCTTGGGCTCCAGCCCCAGCTTGAAAAATATTTCCGCAAGCTGACAAAGGATATGCCCTTTGACTTTGTGATCGGATCCTCCCATGTAGTCCATGGATATGACCCTTATTATCCTGATTTTTTTGAAGGCCGCAAAGAATTCCGATGTTATATGGAATATTTTGAATCTATTCTGGAGAATCTGTCTGTTTACCATGATTTTGATGTCTATGGACATCTTGACTATGTTGTCAGGTACGGTCCTAACAAAAACCGCGAATATTCATACGGACGGTACAAAGATATCCTAGACGAAATTCTGAAGAAACTGATTTCCATGAATAAGGGAATTGAATTGAATGCCGGCGGATACCATTATGGTCTGGGAGAGCCAAATCCCTGCATCGACGTCATTCGCCGATACAGAGAGCTGGGCGGTGAAATCATCACTGTTGGCGCCGATGCCCACACCCCGGATAAAATCGCCTGGGAATTTGTCAAAGCCGCAAACGTATTAAACGACTGCGGATTCCGTTATTATACAATTTTCAAAAACCGTAGTCCTGAATTTCTTCCTCTGTAATTTATTTTTGTACTCTGTCAAGGAATCTGGCAAAAGAGCCTTTTTCTGCATCTTCCTTATCCAGAGACTTCGCATAAATTTTTCTGATCCATTCAGTGAGCGCATCAATGACGATAGGAGAAAATGTCATCAGCAGAAATACAAGAATGATCATTCCAAATTCCAGGGATCCAAGGGTCAGAAGATTCTGCAGGATGACTGCACTTCCGAAAAATATAAACTGCATTCCATATATAATCGTCTTTCTATAGGTATTCAGCGGAGAATATACCGTACGCAGGGCAGACATATAATTCCATCCGGTTACCAGCACACATGCTGTATTAAGCATTACAGTTGAATGATAAACATTCTGGCAGACCAGCATAATGGTAAATACACATCCTGTAATCGTAACTGCAGCAGGAAATGCATTCATAAATACATGTCTCAGGAAGGTATGATCAATCTTATTGTAATTATTCTCCTGCGTCAGCAAAAAGGTAGGAATTCCCACTGCACAGGCACTGATCAGCGACATCTGTATGGGTTCAAATGGATATGCACTTCCAAAAAAGATAGTAATCAGTGCAAGCATTACAGAGAACATTGTCTTGATCAGAAACATGGACGCTGCACTTCGGATATTATTTACTACCCTGCGTCCCTGATTTACAATATGAGGCATGGCCGCAAAATTAGAATCCAGCAGTACCACATTGGCAATATTCTTGGCTGCATCACTTCCTGCTGCCATGGCAATACTGCAGTCTGCTTCCTTCAATGCCAGAACATCATTTACACCATCACCGGTCATGGCAACTGTATGCTTCTGGGATTGTAGTGCCTGTACCATCTGCTTTTTCTGTTGAGGAGTAACACGTCCAAAGACACTGTACTCAGCCACAGCCTTCTGCATTTCCTCCGGAGTAGTGATCGTTGTTGCATCAATATAACGATCCCCATTCTTAAGGCCTGCTCTCTTTGCAATTGCAGCTACCGTAACCGGATCATCACCAGAGATCACTTTCAGATCCACACCCTGGCTGTCAAAAAAGGCAAGGGTATCCGGCGCTTCCTGTCTGATCACATCTGTAATAAGAATGAAAGCTATAGGCTGCAGTCCCTCCGGAAGCTTCATTTCCTGTGCCTGTTGTTCGCTGTGAGCCAGCACAAGTACACGCATTCCAGACTGGGCATAGCCGGCACAGGCTGCTGTAAGCTGTTCATTTCCCTCCGGAAACAGGAACTGGACAGCACCCATCAGATAAGTTCCCTGTCCTTCAAAAACAGCACCACTGTATTTCCTGTCCGATGAAAACGGAATAGCATGTACCGGCTTCATATCCTTTCTGACAGGAAAGCGCTGACGCAGAGCATCCGCTGTAGCATTCTGGTCTGTTAATACATTCATCAGATTTCCCATAACATAATCCACATTTTTCAATGCTGCCTGATCTTCTTCGGAAATCTGTTCTGTACTTTCTGTATTTTCTGCAGCTTCCGTCTCTTCTGCAATCCTCTCAGAATCCTCTTCTGTTTTATATAATTTCACACTGTCCACACACATGGTACCTTCTGTGATGGTTCCTGTTTTGTCCAGACACAAAGTATCTACCCTGGCCAGAGTCTCAATACAATAAAGCTCCTGAACCAGTGTTTTTTTTGTTGCCAGCACCAGAGATCCCAAAGTCAGGGCCACACTGGTAAGAAGCACCAGTCCTTCCGGTATCATACCCAAAACTGCCGCTACCATATTGACCACTGAATCCTTCAGGCTGTCCCCAACAATATAATATTGCTTATAAAACAGTAATGCACCCAAGGGAACAATAATAATACTGATTACCTTCAGAATCGCATTCAGAGAATTACGAAGTTCTGAATTATGGCGTTTAAATTCCTTGGCTTCACTGGTGATCTTCGATGCATAGTTGTCCTTGCCCACATGAATCACCTGGCAACAGGCCTCTCCTGACGTCACAAAGCTGCCTGAATACAGCTCATCTCCTGTATTTTTTACCAGGTTATCTGACTCCCCGGTAAGAAGTGACTCATTTACCTCCAGAGTTCCTTCCAGCATTTTTGCGTCTGCCGGAATCTGATCTCCTGTTTTTAAAAATATCAGATCATCTTGTACCAGCTTTTCTGTAGAAATACTCCACTTTTTGCCATCACGCAGCACCACCGTTTTACTTTCAGTAAGAATCGCCAGCTTGTCAATGGTTTTCTTTGCACGTACCTCCTGAATAATACCGATTACAGTATTGATCAGAATAATTCCCACAAACATGGAATTTTTATACGACCTTACACACAATACCAGCACCAGAAGCACAAGGTTCAAAAAGTTAAAAAAAGTTAAGGTGTTTTCCCTTATGATCTGTTTATATGTTCTGGTATTAGGATTTTCATTGGCATTGACCAGCCCCTGTTCAATTCTTTCCTGCACCTGTTCACTTGTAAGTCCTGTCATTTTTACCTCCAGCCTTATTCTTATATCTTTTATAATAACACAGGGCAGATGATAATAATCACCCGCCCCACTTTTTTCACTCTATATAACGAACAAAATCCTTTTATGGATTCAGGCTGCCGGAAGTTTATCTGATCAATATTCTTCCTCTTCAGCTTCTTCGCCTTCATGAATATCAGATTTCGGTTTTTTCAGGCCCTCAATCTCAATATGATGCTTCTGTGCATAGTCCCACAGTGCAGCATGAATTGCTTCCTCTGCAAGCAGAGAGCAATGAACTTTTACAGGTGGAAGTCCATCCAGAGCTTCCATAACTGCTTTGTTTGTAACCTGCATAGCTTCTTCGATTGTCTTACCCTTTACCATCTCTGTAGCCATACTGCTGGTTGCAACCGCTGCACCGCATCCAAAGGTTTTGAATTTACAGTCTTTGATAATATGTGTTTCATCATCAATATCAAGAAAAATTCTCATGATATCTCCACATTTTGCATTACCTACTGTACCTACACCACTTGCGTCTTCTATTTCTCCAACATTACGGGGATGCTGGAAATGATCCATTACTTTCTCACTATAAGCCATTGTTCTTCCTCCTGACAAGTACTTTTATAATTATTTATGTTTTTTTACAAAATCTTCATATAATGGAGACATATTTCTCAGATGCTCTACGATTTCTTTCAGTCTGTCAATAACAAAATCCACGTCTTCCATGGTTGTCTCTTCGCTGAGTGTCATACGCAGAGAACCATGTGCGATCTCATGAGGCAGGCCAATTGCCAGCAGTACATGGGATGGATCCAGAGATCCTGATGTACATGCAGAGCCGCTGGATGCACAGATGCCGTAATTATCAAGCATCAGAAGCAGGGATTCCCCCTCTACAAACTGAAAGCTCACATTAACATTATTCGGAAGTCTCTTTACACGATCTCCGTTTACCTTTACATACGGAATTTCCGTTTCAATCCTCTGGATCATATGATCTCTGATCTGGATTTCCTTATCTGTACGTTCTTTCATGGATGCATTTGCTCTGGCAGCAGCTGCACCATAACCTACGATTCCCGGAACATTCTCTGTACCTGCACGACGCTTACGTTCCTGTGCTCCGCCATGTACAAAGGAACGGATTTTCACACCCTTGCGGATATAGAGGAAACCGATTCCTTTTGGTCCGTTGATCTTATGTCCGCTGGAGCTTAACATATCAATGTTACACTCATCCACATTGATCGGAACCTGGCAGAATGCCTGAACTGCATCTGTATGGAAAAGAATTCCGTGTTCCTTTGCAATACGGCCAATCTCTTTGATCGGCTGGATAGTTCCGATCTCGTTGTTTGCAAACATCACAGAAATCAGAATTGTCTCCGGTGTGATTGCTTTTTCAAGCTCATCAAGCTTTACAACACCATTCTCATCAACATCCAGATATGTGATCTTTGCTCCACGTTCTTTTTCCAGATACTCGCAGGTATGCAGAATAGCATGATGCTCGATCTTAGTTGTGATAATGTGATTTCCCTTGGATTTATATGCTTCAAAAGTAGCTTTCAGTGCCCAGTTGTCAGACTCTGAACCTCCTGCTGTAAAATAGATTTCCTCTTTTTTTGCACCAAGAACCTCTGCAATCTGTTCTCTTCCTCTGGTAATAGCTTCTTTACTCTTTCCGGCAAAATCGTAGATGCTGGATGGGTTTCCGTAATATTCTGAAAAATACGGCATCATTGCCTGAACAACTTCAGGCGCTGTCTTTGTTGTCGCAGCATTATCCAGATAGATCATTTTTCCCATTTTCTTATCCTCCTGATTTATTCATAGTATATTCGTAACTGTAAAGTATCTTCACTGTTACGAATCCTTTACCCTTTTTTCTCATGTGCTATTCGGCTTTCTTCGATCAGTTCGCCAAGCATCAGAGTATCTACTGCATTTGTAATACTGTCATTAATTCTCTTCCAGACATTCTTTGCCACACATACATCACTTCCGTGGCAGGTTCCGTCATTCTCAATCCCCGGGCAGACCGCAGCCTCCAGACCACCTTCCAGTACACGAAGAATATCACCTACTGAGATTTCCTCTGCCGGTCTGCCAAGGCGGTAACCTCCATATGCTCCTCTGCTGCTTGTCACAAGCCCCGCTTTTTTCAGCATGGCCATGAGTTGCTCCAGATAGCTTACAGAGATGTCCTGTCTTTCTGCAATACTCTGTAATGACACGGTTTCATTTTCACTGTGCAGTCCCAGATCTATTAACGCTTTCAAGCCATATCTGGCTCTTGTTGACAGTTTCATTTTTTCACCTCATTTAATTCCCAGTGTTTCCCTCGGATTTCATGATTACTTTATCAAAAACAAATTGTTCTGTCAAGGCTGTTTTTCACATATATTGACAAAAAAAAGGAATTGTTCCTGAATATGTCCAAAAAGCTCTTTATCAGAGGAACCCTGCTGCTTACCTTCAGCGGATTACTGAGCAGGCTGGCAGGCTTCTTTTACAGAATATTCCTTTCCCATACCATTGGTGCGCAGGGGCTGGGAATTTTTCAGCTTACAGTTCCCCTGCAGCTTCTGTTTATGTCCCTGTGTGCTTCCGGAATCCAGACAGGAATTTCCCGTCTTACCGCTTCTGCCAAAGCACAAAATCACAGCCATCAAAAAGGAGACTACTTTGTCTGCGGTGCAGTTTTTTCTGTTGTGCTGTCTGTTATTCTGGCCTGTCAGCTCTGTTTCTTCGGAGATTTCTGGGCAAAAGAAATATTAAAAGAACCTGAGACTCTCGGCCTGCTCCGGCTGCTTGCTTTTTCCCTTCCTCCGGCCACTCTTCATGTCTGCATAAACAGCTATTATTTCGGTATTAAAAAAGCCGGGATTCCATCTGCCATCCAGCTCCTGGAACAGTTTTCCAGAATTGGCGGCTGTTATCTCATATATTGGATCCTTCTCTCACAGAACCGTCCTGTAACCCCGCTGATTGCAGCCGGCGGAAACCTGATCGGAGAAGCTGTGGCCGCATTTCTCTCATTATTTCTTATCAGTATGCATTTTCACCTTAATAAATATACTTTTTTCTGCCAATCCCAAAAAGCAGGTCTGTTGTTGAAGAAATTTTTTAATACTTTAAAAAAACTTTTTCCCATATCTGTTCCCCTTACCCTAAACAAAGTTCTGCTCACAGTACTTGCAGGCATAGAGGTTCTGTTAATTCCCAGCAGACTGCGTTTATCCGGTTTAAGCAGATCCGATTCTCTTGAAATATATGGAATTTTTACAGGTATGGCACTGCCACTGATTTTATTTCCCTCTACCCTTACGAACTCCGTATCGGTCATGCTGCTGCCCTCCATTGCCGAACTTCAGGCACTGGGCTGTCAAAAGCGGATCCGTTATGTAATCCGCCGTATCCTTGGATGCTGTACAGTACTGGGAATCGGATGTATGTTTCTGTTTTTTATTATGGGGCAATTTTTAGGAATTTTTTTATTTCACAACACCACCGCCGGCATCTGCATTCAGGCTCTGTCCTTTGTCTGCCCTTTTTTGTACCTGAACACAACGCTCACCAGCATTCTGAACGGTCTGGGGAAATCCGGTCTCTGCCTGCTCTACAGCAGTATCAGTATTTGCATTCGCGTTGCCTTTGTTCTGCTTGTCATACCCCTTCTTGGAATCCAGGGATATTTCTGCGGACTTCTTTTAAGTGAAATGCTTCTGACTATTTTACTTTTGGTATCGACATTACGGACGTAATGGTTTATACTTCTGAATGCCGACAAAAGATTTAAAGGAGATACAAACCATGGGATTCGATTTCATAAAAAAATTACCAACTCCTGAAGAAATCCGCAATCAATTTCCTATTGATGCAGAACTTCAGGCAATCAAAGATGCCCGCGACAAAGAACTTAAAGATGTTTTTACAGGCAAATCTGATAAATTTCTCGCAATCATTGGTCCATGTTCCGCAGACAATGAAGATGCAGTGTTGGACTATCTGACCAGACTTCGCAAAGTCCAGGAGAAAATTGCTGATAAAGTTATCATTGTGCCCCGCGTCTATACCAATAAGCCGCGTACCACAGGCGAAGGATACAAAGGTATGGTACATCAGCCAGATCCGGAAAAACAGCCAAATCTCCTTGCAGGTCTTATTGCGATCCGCAAAATGCATATCCACGCTATTCGGACCAGTGGAATGACCTGCGCAGACGAAATGTTATACCCTGAGAATTACCGTTATCTTTCAGACCTTCTTTCCTATGTTGCTGTAGGTGCACGTTCCGTAGAGGATCAGCAGCACCGCCTGACTGTCAGCGGCATGGAAGTCCCTGCAGGTATGAAAAATCCTACAAGCGGCGATTTATCTGTTATGCTCAACTCTGTGGTAGCAGCACAGGGTGGACATCGTTTTATTTACAGAAGCTGGGAAGTGGAAACCACAGGCAATGAACTTGCTCATACCATTCTCCGGGGTGCAGTCAATAAACACGGAGAAGCTATTCCCAATTATCATTACGAAGACCTCCGACTCCTCCTGGAAAAATATCAGCAGAAAAACCTGAAAAACCCCGCAGTAATCGTAGATACCAATCATTCCAATTCCAACAAGCAATATGAGCAGCAGGTACGAATTGCAAAAGAGGTTCTTCACAGCCGTCTCGTTGACCCGGAAATCCATACTCTGGTAAAAGGACTTATGATTGAAAGCTATATCGAACCAGGCAACCAGAAGATCGGCTGCAATCACATATATGGCAAATCTATTACCGATCCTTGTCTGGGATGGGAAGAATCAGAAAAACTTCTGTATACTATCGCAGAAATGTGCTGAGTAAAGCGGACATTCGCAATCCGCTTCGCTACTTGCTCATAAACGCAGTCGCTTCGCGATATCTGCGTTCAAAAAAAGATCCACCAGTTAACCTGGAGGATCTTTTTTAATGACGGGGATGAGATTTCATATATACATCCCGCATTTTATTTACACTCATTCCCAGATAAATCTGGGTCGTGGAAATATCCGAATGTCCCAGCATTTCCTGCACACTGCGGATATCAGCACCATTTTGAAGCATATGAACTGCAAAAGAATGTCTCAATGTATGGGGAGTAATATCCCCCCTAATCCCTGCAGCATCTGCATATCCCTTCAGTACCTTCCAGAATCCCTGTCTGCTCATCGCTTTACCTGAACAATTGGTAAACAAAGCTGTTTCTTCTTTGTTCTCAACGAAGGCAGGTCTGGACACTGCCATATATTTCTCCAGTGCCTTTTTGCAGGGAATTCCTATGGGTATAATTCTCTCTTTTTCATGATCATGACAAATCACATAGCCCAGCTGCAGGTTTACATCCGAAATCTGCAAATGAAGCATCTCACTCACTCTCATTCCTGTGGCATATAAAAGTTCCAGCATTGCACTGTCTCTGATGCCTTTTACATTTTCACGGTCAGGCTTCTGCAATAATCTGTCTACTTCCTCCACAGTAAGAATCTCCGGTGCCTTTTTTTCTACCTTTGGAGGTTTCAGATTCTCTGCCGGATCACTGGTGATCACTCCTTCTTTCCAGAGAAATTGAAAAAATGCCCTGATGGATGCCACACTTCTGGATATAGAGGAGGCTGCAAATTTCTCCCTCTCCATATAGCTTATATATCCTTCCAGTTCCAGCTCTTTTACCTCTGACACAGACATAACGCCACGATTTTTCAGAAAATCCCACATTTTTTTCAGATCACGCTGATAAGACATTTCTGTATTTATTGATGTTTTCTTTATATCATGCAAATATGCAATAAATTCTCTAATTTCCAGTTCCATAGTATGCTACTTTCCGCTCCTGATTTTGTTTCTCAATATTGCATATGTATTATACTGTTAATTTGACATAAAATCAAACCTTTTTTTATTCCGAAATCCAGTAAAATCAAGGCTTTTCGGGGAATTCTACCACATATCGTATATTTTATGACAACCCGCACAAAATATTGTAATTTTTTTTATATCTGACGAATATTGCCTGATTCCTGTGATTATTTCAGATAATCCAGAATTTTTTCTGCGATCCAGGGATTCAGATAACATTCTGCCAGAATTCCTCCGGACAGAAGCAGTACAGATATGCCTGTTTTTCCCAAATAACGTCTTTTGTTCACAGGAAATAATTCTCTGTGTTTCCAGATGTCCATGGACTGTTCCCATATCTGTTCCATCAAAAAAATCCATCCCGGAATATATAAAAGATATTGTGGGAACAAAAGCCCTGCTCCGATCAGACCACCCAGTAAGCCAAACTCCAGAATCGAGACAGCAATCACCATCCCTATCCGGCATCCCAGGATCAGAAGCCCTGTCACTGCCAATGGTGCCCCAAAAACAGAAAATCCACAGATCATACATAAACTCCAAAGGCTTCCCCTGAACTTTATAATCTCTTTCAGATATTCTATCCCTGACACACTTCCCGATGCAGTGAATGATGTCAGATAATAGATTGCTTCCAGAGTTCCCTGATGCCACTCTGTTTTCCAGATCAAATTAGGTATAAAACTGCCCAGCAGAAAACCACACATACACAAAATCAAGCCCGGAAATCTCTTTTTTTCTTCCATAACTTCACCCTGTACCAGTCTACTCCCTGCTCAGGAAAATTATGCGTGACATCTGTTATTTTCAAAACCATCTGTCATCAGATTCACACAGCACAATAAAAGCCCTGCAGACTGTTTTTACACAATCTGCAGGGCTTATATCTGCAAAGAACTATTTATTTAGCGTAGTCTATGGCTCTGCTTTCGCGGATTACATTGACTTTAATCTGACCAGGATATTCAAGCTCTGATTCAATCTGTTTCGCAATATCATGTGCCAAAAGAACCATATCTGCATCGTTTACATGTTCCGGTACAACCATTACACGTATCTCTCTGCCTGCCTGAATAGCAAAAGATTTATCAACGCCCTTGAACTGGTTTGTAATATCCTCCAGCTGCTGCAGACGATTTGTATATGTCTCCAGCGTCTCACGTCTTGCACCAGGTCTGGCTGCTGAAATAGCATCCGCTGCCTGCACAATACATGCAATCAGTGATTCCGGTTCTACATCTCCATGATGGGATGCAACTGTATTGATGACAATGGGGGATTCCTTATATTTCTTACAAAGATCCACACCGATCTGAATATGTGAGCCTTCCACTTCATGGTCAATCGACTTACCGATATCATGAAGAAGACCTGCACGTTTTGCCATCCGGACATCCACTCCAACCTCTCCTGCCAGCATTCCTGACAGCTGTGCTACTTCAATGGAATGCTTCAGTGCATTCTGACCATAGCTTGACCGGAATTTCATTCGTCCCAGAAGCTTCAGCAATTCCGGATGAACACCATGAACTCCCACATCCATTGCAGCAGTTTCACCGTCTTCACGAATCTGGGCTTCTACTTCCTTCTGCGCCTTCTCAACCATTTCCTCGATTCTGGCCGGATGAATTCGGCCATCTACGATCAGCTTCTCTAAAGCTACTCTGGCCACTTCACGCCGAATCGGATCAAAGGCTGACAACACAACTGCCTCCGGTGTATCATCGATAATAAGATCCACCCCTGTCAAAGTCTCCAGTGTACGGATGTTTCGACCTTCACGTCCGATGATTCTGCCCTTCATCTCATCACTTGGAAGCTGCACTACAGAAATAGTAGTCTCGGAGACATGATCCACTGCACACTTCTGAATGGCATTTACCACATACTCCTTGGCTTTCTTTCCTGCTTCTTCCTTTGCTCTGCCTTCCAATTCTCTGTAAAGCTTGGCTACATCTACTTTTACATCATCTTCAACAGATTTGAGCAGTTCCTCTTTTGCCTGTTCGGAGGTCAGACCTGAAACTCGTTCCAGTTCCTGTACTCCTTTTTGCTCAAGTTCTTCTACCCGTTTTTCTTTCTTCTGCACCTCAGCTGCTCTCGCTGTGCATTCCGCTTCACGCTTCTCCACTGCATCTGCTTTTTTGTCCACCGCAGATTCCTTAGCTAATACACGGTTTTCATACTTCTGCAGTTCGTTTCTTCGTTCCTTGGTTTCTTTCTCCAGTTCATTTTTAGTACGGAGAGATTCTTCCTTCACTTCCAATAAAGCTTCTCTTTTTTTAGTTTCTGCTGTTTTCAGAGCTTCATCTATGATGCTTCTTGCTTTGTCTTCTGCTGTTCCAACTGTTTCAGCGTCCTTCTGAATTTTGTTGTTCACAGCAATTTTGCAAGTAACAGGAACCGCAATAAGTAGCGCGACTACCACAGCGACAATTGCAACAATAATTGTTGTTGTCACAGGAGCACCTCCTTATTTAGTTTTCATTGTACAAATACAACAATACAAGTTTATCTTTTTTTGATACTTATGTCAAGTTTTTCAGAAAATTTCTGCTAAATTTTATCTCCAGTTCCTCCAGAACATGCGATATATCAGAACCCTGAAAGCCCCGACGTATAAGATAACCATAAAGGCGGCGCATTTCCCTCTCATTCAGCTCTGAACCAGGGGCAATTTTTTTCTCCACTGTTTTTATTAAAAGCATATGCTCATCCGGTGTATTAAGAGCTGCCTCCGCTTCCCAGGCAGCCACAGCAATGTCTCTGTCTACTCCTTTTCCTATCAGTTCCTGCAGAATCTTCTGACGGCTCTTGCTATCCATCCGATATGCTATATAGGTTCTGGCATAGCGTTCATCGTTAATATATCCATAGGATTTCACATACTCCATAGCAGCCTCAATGGCCGTCTGTGAAAATCCATTCTGCCCCAGCCTGTCCCGCAGTCCCTTTTCTGTACGGTCCATATGCTCCAGAAGCTGCATTGCTTTACGTGTCGCTTTTTTATGTTCCTCTTCCAAAAGCTCCATGCTTATTCCTCAGTTTCCCCAACCGGGTCTGACTGGGCTCCCGCATTTTCCCCCGGAAGCAGATTATAATGGATCCTGACCTGCTTTTCAATTTCATCGCAGATATCTGTATGCTCCTTCAGGAATATCTTGGCATTCTCACGTCCCTGTCCGATCTTGTCACCATTATATGCATACCATGCACCACTTTTATTTACAATTCCGCAGTCAGCTGCCAGATCCAGGATATCTCCCTCTTTAGAAATACCTGTTCCAAACATAATATCAAATTCTGCCTGCTTAAAAGGTGGCGCCACCTTATTCTTCACTACCTTAATCCTGGTATGATTACCAACCATCTCGCCGCCCTGTTTCAGTGTCTCAACTCTGCGGACATCCAGACGGATAGAAGAATAAAATTTCAGTGCGCGACCGCCGGTAGTAGTCTCCGGATTACCGAACATAACCCCAACCTTTTCACGAAGCTGATTAATAAAAATAACCACGCAGTTGGATTTACTGATAACTGCAGTAAGCTTACGGAGAGCCTGTGACATCAGTCTGGCCTGCAGACCTACATGGCTGTCACCCATGTCTCCATCTATCTCTGCCTTTGGAACCAGTGCAGCTACAGAATCCACAATTACAATATCCACTGCACCTGATCGTACCATAGTCTCTGTGATCTCCAATGCCTGTTCTCCGTTATCCGGCTGTGATATGTATAAATTGTCAATATCCACACCAATATTCTTGGCATATACCGGGTCCAGAGCATGCTCAGCATCAATAAATCCGGCAATTCCGCCTCTCTTTTGGACCTCTGCCACCATATGCAGGGCAACTGTAGTCTTACCACTGGACTCCGGTCCATAAATCTCTATAATACGTCCCTTAGGCACACCACCTACTCCTAATGCAATATCAAGGCTTAAGGAGCCTGTGGGAACAGTTTCGACCTGCATATTTGCCCCGGATTCTCCCAGCTTCATCACTGATCCCTTACCATACTGCTTTTCAATATGTCCAAGCGCTGCCTCCAGCGCTTTCTGCTTTTCTTCATTAATCATCTATTTGATCTCCTTGAGCGTATTCCGAACCTATGTTCGTATTTCTGTTAATATAGTATTATACTTTTTCCAGTCTGTCAAGCATTTCCTTCTGACAATATCCGATAAAAGAAACAGGAAACATGTTTCTATCCACACATTTCCTGTTTTATCTTTCAGTATCGCTCTTTTTTATTTTTCTCCGATCAGCCAGTTATACATTTCTTCATACTGACGTGCAGAATTATTCCATGAAAAATCTGTTGCCATAGCACGGTCAACCATCTTGTTCCATTCCCGCTTTTTGTCGTAGAAAATACGTTCTGCATTCCGGACTGTATTCAACATCTCATGAGCATTATAATTGCGGAAAGAAAATCCTGTTCCAGTTCCCTCATACTCATTGTATGGTTCCACCGTATCTTTCAGGCCGCCGGTCTCACGAACGATAGGAAGCGTACCATATCGAAGACTGATCAGCTGGCTTAAGCCACATGGTTCAAACAATGACGGCATAAGGAACGCATCAGACGCTGCATAAATTCGATGCGAAAGTGCTTCATCATAATAAATCTGTGCAGATACCTTGCCATGATATTTCCAGTCAAAATGACGGAACATGTTTTCATATCTCTCATCACCGGTTCCCAGTGCCACAATCTGAACTGCATCCTGGCAGAGCTCATCCATCACATAAGCGATCAGGTCAAATCCCTTCTGATCTGTAAGACGGGAAACGATTCCGATCATCATTGCTTTCGGATTCTCCTCCAGTCCCAGTTCTCTCTGGAGCTGAATCTTATTCTTCACTTTTTCCTTACGGAAGGTTGTGGCATTATAATTCTGTGCAATACAGGAATCTGTCTCCGGATTGAAAATATCGTAATCAATTCCGTTTACAATACCTCTGAGACTGTTGGCACGGGCACACATCAGTCCGTCCAGACGTTCTCCGTAGAACGGTGTCTTGATTTCCTCAGCATAAGTGTTGCTGACTGTAGTCACCGCATCTGCAAATACAATACCGCCCTTCAGGAAATTGGCATCCTTATAAGCTTCCAGCTTATCTGCTGCAAAGTAATAATCAGAAAGGCCTGTGATATCCTGTACAGTCTTAACATCCCAAACACCCTGGAATTTCAGGTTATGTATGGTCATAACAGTTTTTATATTCCAGAAAAACTCATTCTGCTGGAAGCTGTCATGAAGATATACAGGAACCAGTCCTGTCTGCCAGTCATGACAGTGGATCACATCCGGCCGGAAGCCAATCACCGGAAGAACTGATAAAACTGCCTTGGAGAAAAAAGCAAATTTCTCCAAATCCCACGGTGCACTGTCGTAAGGTTTCGGACCGCTGAAATAGTATTCATTATCTATGAAATAAAACTGAATCCCCTCATATTCCATATGCATAATTCCTACATAGCAGTTCTTATACCCCAGATCCATGTAGAAATGTGTGACATAATCCATTTTATCTTTCCATTCCTGCTTCATACAGGCATATTTCGGTAAAATCACACGTACATCAAAATATTTTTTGTCAAAACATTTCGGCAGCGCACCTGCTACATCGGCAAGTCCTCCCGTTTTAATAAACGGCACTGCTTCAGATGTTGCAAATAAGATATTTTTCATGCGTATACCCCTCCTTGGTAGCCTTTGTTAAAATAATTATACCCCAATTTTTGACTATTGAAAAGAGCGATTTTTATATTCCAGTCTGATTTTATCCGCTATCAGTGCTATAAATTCTGAATTTGTAGGTTTTCCTTTTCCTGTGCTTACCGTATAGCCAAACAGTGCATCTATCGTATCCATTTTTCCTCTGCTCCAGGCCACCTCAATAGCATGACGAATTGCCCGTTCTACCCGGCTGGAAGTAGTCTGATGTTTCTTTGCAATGGTCGGATACAGGATCTTTGTGATAGAATTTAACATTTCCATATCATTTACTGACAAAATAATCGCATCCCGCAGATACTGATACCCCTTAATATGAGCCGGTACGCCAATCTCATGGATAATATTTGTCACATCTGTCTCCAAGTTTCCCAAAGCCACACTACTTTCCTCCTGTTTTGCCGGCTGTCTGTTGATTTCTCTGTATTTCTTTTCTCCTATACTTCGTACATGCTTAATCCGGTTAAGCAGCATTCGGTTATCAAAAGGCTTCAATACATAATAATCCGCCCCCAGACTGAACGCATCCTCTGTGATCCTTTCTTTTCCCACTGCCGAAACCACAATAAACGCCGGGATTTTCTTCAGATTACTGCTATGTACAAATTGCTCCATAACTGCCAGCCCATCCATCTTCGGCATAATAATATCCAATACTACAACATCCGGTTCTTTCTCCCGTATAATCTTGCAGATTTCTTCACCATTGTGAGCTTTTCCCACCAATTCCAGGTCTTTATCTTCTTCTATGATTTGACCAAGTACTTCCACCATTTTCTCATTATCATCCGCAACTGCCACATTTAATTTTTCCATGAGGCCTGTCTCCTCCCTGCTTAAAAATCCTGTCAATTAGTTTCTTTTTTTTGGCACATCAACTATTATAGTGGAATAAGAAGGGAGAAATCAAGCCGAAACAGGGCAGTACAGGCCATTTTCCATCGAGCTGTTTTGCCTTTTTCATACCGAAATCTTCAGGATTCGATATGATAAGTTTACCTTCGACAGCAATTGTATCATCTATGTCATTTTATAGTTTTCATGTTCCATCATAGTCTCAGCAAAAATCCCATATCCGCTGGTAGAGTCCTGTACAAACACATGAGTCACCGCTCCTGCCAGCTTTCCATTCTGTATGACCGGAGATCCGCTCACCTTTGTGTCAATATATTGATAACATTTTTTTCTTTATTTTTTGGAATTTTTTTTAAAAGAACTATAAGATTGTGAGAAAGTATTGGCTTTTTTCGCCAACACTTTCTTCACTTTAGACTTTCAGAAAATGTTTCGTTTTGCTGGAATTAAATTCCATATTCTTTATACATCTGTTTTCGTATTTCTGCATTTGTTACTACAGACTGAATCTCTGTACTTCTTCCATCCAGAATCAGGCGATTGATCAAAATGCTCAACCGTTCTTCGCCTTTAGCCTCACCTCTTATTTCGCCTTCTGCCCGAAGTCGTTCAGATTCCAGTTCAAGAACTTTTCCACCCATAACCTCACCAATTCCTTTCCTGACTACTTCACTTCCAGGAAATATTGTATTATTCATCTAATACGTTTCTATTATAACATTTCCCTTGATGATTCTCAAACTATTAATTTTCTATATTGACTCATTTTTTGTTCCTATCATGATTTAATTCATCTCGAAACTTCCATAAAATTTCAATTTTGCCGTCAGGATACACTGTTATCTTTTCCACTAATGTCTGCAACATTTCCCTTGTTATCTCTTCCTGGTTATGAAACTGCAGTATAATTGAGTCTTTTCTTTGTTTCTCTCTATCCTGCTCTTCTTTTATTTCCTGCTCTTCCAACTGTTTTTTTAAATCCTGTAACTGTTCTTCATATTTCCCTTTCAGCTCCTGGTTATCTTCTTTTTCAGCAAGATACTGTTCCTTTGTAAATTTTCCCTCTATATAGTTTTCATACAAAAGTACACCTCTGTCTACAAGGTTTTTCATCTGTTTCTCCAGCTTTTCTATCTGCTTCTGGATAATCAGGCTTTCTTTTTTCCTCTTTTTCCGTAATTGTTTCATTTCCTCTTCCTGTTCTTCCAGAAACAATAATTGCACATTTACAGCATTTTTTATAACATCAAGCACCGTCTGTTCCCTTACACGTATTTGTTCACAATCGCTGCCATGTACATATCTCCTGTTAACACATAAAAAGTCTTTGTTCTTCTTTTTACCTTTCACCAGATTAGTTCCACAAGAACCGCAAACCAGGATTCCTGTAAGAACACTACCGGATTCTTTTCCTCTTGTTCTTTCCCCAACAGGTTTTATCACATTTCTTGCCTGCCAGTATTCTTCCCGGCTTACGATTGCCTGATGAGTGTTAAGCACTACCTCCCGTTCCTTCTCCGGAATCACATTCACTGCATTACATCCCACACGTTTTACATGTGATTTGTAACATTCTGTATCCCCGGTATAAATACGGTTCTTCAATATATTCTGTATGGAATTATAGGTCCAGCATTCATTACTTCTATAATTCGTCCTTTGCATATATATGGATGGGGTAATCACCTTTTCTTCATTCAAAATCCTACAAATCTGCGTGATCGTATTTCCTTCACATGCCAAATTAAAAATATATTTTACTATTTTGGCAGCTTCTTCATCTGGCACAATTGTATTATGTTGTTTTCCTTTCTTATATCCAAATGCAACTGCTCCGTAACAGTATTCTCCGTTTTTCTTCTTTATACGTGTTGAACTTGTTACTTTTTGGGAAATATCCCTGCTGTAGCATTCATTCATAAGATTTCTAAGGGCCATTTCCATACCACCGGTACTGCCTGACGCTTTCTGGGAATCAAAATTGTCATTAACAGCAATTACCCTGACCCCATAATAGGGAAATACATATTCCAGATAATAACCTGCCTCCAGATAATTTCGCCCAAATCTGGATAAGTCTTTTACCAACAGGGTTCGTACTTTTCCCTCGCGCACCTCTGATAGAAGCCTCTGAAAACCAGGTCTTTCAAAATTTGTCCCGCTAAAGCCATCATCTATATATTCTTCCAGTTTTGTTCCCTGACCCTGCTTTTTCCAGAAATCCCAAATTCGTTTACGCTGAGAAGAAATACTTGTACTTTCATCCTTTCCATCACCATCCGCAAGAGAAAGCCTTAAATATGCCACATCTTTCTGTACACTATCCAATATTTCGTTCTTTCCTTTCTGCTTCTCTTGCAGCTCCTGTTAACTCTTCTATTTCATTTTTAAACAAGAACACAATTTCCACATTTTTATTGCCATACACATAAATTGTGTCAATTAAATGTTCAATCAACTTTCTGTCAATATTTTTCTGTGGCATAAACTGCTTCATCAGCTTCACCCATTCCTCTATTGTCCGTAACTGCTTTTCCTGATTCTTTCTTTCTTTTTCTGCAAAAACAAGAATTCTTCTTAACTTTTGTTCCTCCTCATCATATTTCTGACGAATATACTTGTATTCTTCACTGTTAATCGTGCCATCATTATAGTCAATCAACAGTCGTTCTTTCTTCATTTCCATTTTTGCAAGCTCATCATTTATTTCTTTTCGTTTCTTATCATGCAGCGCCAGCAATTCTTTTTTATCATCCTGAATACTTTTTACGACTCTGTCTGACTCTGCAATCAATTTGAACTGTACATTCAGGGCATTTTTTATCTTCTCCAACACATCTTTCTGACTTATATAGTGATTAAAGCATCGGGTTCTGCCAGAGTACTCATAACCGCCACATTGATAAAATATCCGAGGTAATTCTTTGCTTGCAAGCCGCTGATTGCCTTTCCTTACTCCCATTAATGTTCCACAATCTCCACAATAAATTTTCCCGGTCAGAAGCCGCCTTTCTTCCAAAGACAGTTTCTGATGTTTATTACACTGTGCCTGCTTTTCTCTCTCCTTTTCCTTTATCTGCTGTATTTTTTTGAAATCTTCCTCACTGATAAGTGCCGGATGTACATTATAAATATACTCCCATTCCTCCTGTGGTCTTCTTTTCTTCTCTGCTCCCATACAGTCTCTCTTCACTTTTCCATGTATCCGATGTCCCAGATATACTTCATTGGACAGAAGTTTTCTAAGTGTCGATCCAACCCAGACTGCATCTTTATACTTTTCTGCTTTCGTCATTCCACGTAAATACCTGATCTTTCCAGGTGATGGAATCTGTTTCCGGTTCAAAGTCCGGATAATCTCACCATCAGAAACTCCCTGCAGCTTCATTTTGAATATCTCCTGCACAACAGGGGCTGTTTCTTTATCAATTATATACGTGTTATTTTTTTCATCTCTTAAATATCCGTAGGGAATACTTCCTGATGGCGGTAAAAATTCTCCGCATTTCATTAATGTTTTAATAGATGAACGTATTTTTCTTGAAACATCCTTTGCATACATATCGTTTACAATATTGGAAAACGGAATTACTATTTCCTGCTTTCCATCCAGCTTACGGATACTGTCGTATCCATTATTCACTGCTATGAAGCGGATACCTGCCTCCGGAAAGATTTTTTCCAGATATTCACTTGTTTCCAGATAATTTCTCCCCAATCGGCTTAGATCCTTAACTACAACACAATTGATTCTGCCATTTGTCAAATCCTGCAGCATCCTTTTAAATCCAGGTCTGGAAAAGTTTGTCCCGGATGCCCCGTTATCTATATAAGAAGCTGTTACTTCAATTTCCGGCAATTTTTTTAAGTGTTCAAGACATATTTTTTTCTGATTTCCAATGGAATTGTCTTCTATGCTTCGTTCATCCTCATCTGAAAGCCTGAGATAAAGACATGCTTTATAAGGTTTCAGCTCCTCATCTGCAGAAACCGCAGTTACAGCTATGTTTTTCCTTGATACTCGTGCCATATTTTCTCCTTATCCGGCCATATCCTCTTTTAACTTGTCTACGCATTCTTTCAGCTGTTTAAATTCATCCTTAAACCTGAATGTGATCTCAATACTTTTATCTGCCGAAACTTCAATCCTGTCTATCAAAGTCACAACCAGTTCCCTTGTCAGCTCTGTTACATTCCTGTTTTCCTTAAAAGAATCCATCCACGCCAGATCTGTTTTCTTTTTTGAAAATGCCAGGTCTTTTTCTTCCTCTATATGCCTGAGTATCTCCATGGTTTCTTCAATTTTATCAGAATACTTTTCTCTCATATAAAAATATTCATCATCTGTTATCATTCCCTCTACACGATTTTCATACAATTTCATACGAAATTCCCGCTGCTGTTCCAGCTGAGCCAGCATTTCATTCTCCTGGACCTTCAGACGCTTTAATTTCATGTCAAAAAACACTTCATCATTGACTGTATTTAAAAATTCCTCCATTTCCAGGATCAGATGGATCTGAAGCCGTATTGCATTTAATACTTTTTCATGGAGCCGGTTCATTTCCATGCTATGACCGGAACTGCAGATTTTCTTTCTATAACCAATGCACACATAATAATTAAACTCTTTTCCTCTCCTGACCACCTTTCTCTTATACATGGTAGAATGGCAGTCAGCGCAAAACAGGATACCACACAGAGGATAGGCAGTTTCTTTTGACGGTGCTGTATAGGCATCCATCTGCATAATCTTCTGTACCGTGTCAAACGTTTCCTCTGATACGATAGGATCATGCGCACCTTTCACAATGATCCAGTCCTCTTTCTTCTTTTCCTGCATCTTCTTTATTTTATAATTAGGTGTGCCTCTCTTTCCCTGTTCCAGATCTCCCACATAGACCCGGTTTGTTAAAATCCTCCTGACCTGCTTATCTCCCCATTTACTGACTGTATTCTGTTTAAAGCCACACTTATAGTTGTGTCCTTTGCTGACTTTATAATCACTTGGGGACAAAAATCCCATGGTATTAAGATAACCTGCTATATTTTTGCAGGAATATCCTTCAATCCTTTTTGCATAGATCAGGCGTACTACCTGGGCCGCCTCCTCATCAATGATCAGCTTATGCTTGTCATCCGGTGACTTCATATATCCAAAACAGGCAAAATTTCCTATAAATTCTCCGTTTTTTCTTTGTGTTCTGTACTGGATACGCAGTTTATTGGATAATTCCCTGCAGTATGAATCATTGATAAGATTCTTAAAGGGAATCACAATTTCATCTGAAGCGTCTCTGTTTAAAGAGTCCACGTTATCATTTAATGCGATAAAGCGCACTCCCATAGAAGGAAATACTTTTTCTATATATTTCCCTGTTTCAATATAATCTCTTCCTAAACGGGATAAATCTTTGACAATGACACAATTAGCCTTTCCCTTCTCCAGCATCTCCATAAGGTTCTGAAACCCCGGTCTGTTGAAATTGGTTCCGGTAAATCCATCATCCTGGAATTCACCGACTAATTTAATGTCCTTTGATTTTGATACATAATCCTGAATCAGTTTTTTCTGATTTGTGATACTGTTGCTTTCTCCTTTGTCACCGTCTTCCCTTGACAGACGAAGATATGCAACCGCATAATAGATTTTAGATTTTGGGCGTGCCATATTCTACCTCCTGTTTATTTTCGCAGGAAATTCAATATGACGTTCGTTCTTTACTCTTTTTATTGACCATTTTCACTATATCAGTTATCTGAAAATACGTCAACTGTTTTCCTGTTTCCAATTTTTCCCATCATATGATTGTTTTTTCGGAAGCATATGATATAAGCTGATCCGTCAATGTTTTTTCTGTATCAGAAAAACGGATTCTTACCCGGGTATCCCCATCCTGATATTCATAGGGATTTTCCATCTGCTCAAGATAACTTAAAATTCGCTCTTCCTTTCCCAGTGAGGCATCTATTTTTAAATCCTTAATATCTTTTACATATCCCATGTCCATTCACTCCTTTGTACCTTTTAAGGTTTCCAGCATTTCCAGTTTTATGCACTTTCCTAAAAAACAATTATGTTTCCCTTCACTCTATCTCCCAATTCAGACAGGCAAAATGTTCGGGTTCTGCCAAATTTTCTTCCTATATAAATACACAAAGTATGTACAATAATAAAAAAACAGCCTGTATCTCATTTTCAGATCTACAGACTGCATTTTTACCATAATTTATTTCATAACTTGAATTTTGTTTTATTTATCTCATTTTCATACAGGATCTCCTGACACCCTTCCTGTCAGTTATCTGCTTTTCGTTTATATTTCCAAATAATCCCTGCTGATAAGCCCATCAGCAAGAGCCATCTTAAAATATCAGTATTTCTTTTCATCATGCAACCACTGGATGAATTCTTTTTTTCATTAAAATCGATTATGGATTTTATCATGTTCATATGCGCCCTGCCTTTCTTGTTTCTTTAGAATACACCTTACTCTTTTCATAATAAAATAAAGCGCTATTTTCTACAAATATTTTTATATTATATCATC
>OGCQ01000807.1_pt1 | contig 46566 bp, 48 predicted proteins | sample 1570161 | NCBI WGS metagenome assembly OGCQ01 (sample SAMEA4384402, study PRJEB24528) | human gut metagenome | reverse complement strand
GAGCATCTGCCTTACAAGCAGAGGGTCATAGGTTCGAGCCCTATAGGTCCCATTTTCTAAACCTTTTAATAAGGTGCAGAATGCCGGCGTGGCGGAACTGGCAGACGCACAGGACTTAAAATCCTGCGGGACTAATCTCCCGTACCGGTTCGATTCCGGTCGCCGGCATTAAATTAAAAGCCTGAAACCTAAGGAAAATCAAGGGGTTCAGGCTTTTTTCTTTACCTTAAAATATTAAGCAAAAATGGCATAAACATAAGATATTAAGGTAAAGTCCTTTAAAAAAATAAAAATATAACAACAGAGGTTATGAGTATTGACCATTTGACGGGATAGTGCTAAGATACGAGCCATCAGGAACCAAAAGTTTTATCTGTTTTCCTTAACACCAAAACAGATAGCTGTAGGGTTCTTTTTTTGTTTATACCGCGGAAAATGAAAATGTAATACAGAAGATTTAGAACAGGACAAAGGAGTCTTTTCAAAAGTAGTTTGTGTGGAACATTTTAACACACACTGCCGGGGAAGGACTCCTTTTTTAGTGGATATTCAAAGTCAGGAGGAATGAGCTATGGAGAGTTATGATCTGATAATCAAAAATGCGCAGATACACACAATGGATGAGGACAGAAAAGTGTATGCGAAAGGAATCATAGGAATAGAGGGAGAGAGGATAACTCTGATAAAGGAAATGAATGAGCTGACACCGGAGGAGCTTCAGGAATGTGAGGGCGCCGGACGTGTGATAGATGCGGAAGGCAAAGTAGTATTTCCGGGATTCATAGATACACATATCCATATATTCCAGTCGTTTTTGAAGGGCCTTGGAGCAGATCACAGACTGATCGAGTGGCTGAATCTTTCAGCACTTCCATATGGACAGTATATGACACCACATCAGCATGAGCTGGCAGCACAGCTTGCCTGTATGGAGGCGATAAAGAGTGGATGTACGACGATGAGTGAGTTCTTCTACACCAATCAGGATCCTGAGCTGGCTCATTCCTGTATAGATGGAATGGTATCAACGGGTATCCGTAGTGTATTTATCAGAACATTTCAGGATACCGGAGAGGAATATGGAATGCCGAAGTGCTTCCTTGAGCCTGCTGGCAAGGCCATGAAGGAAGTGGATGCTCTGAAGAAAGCATATAAAGAAAATGACATGCTTTCGATCTGGACAGGCCCGGACGTCACATGGTCGACCACGAAGGAGGGCTATCAGGAGATGCTTGAGTATTGTCTCAGTGAGAATGTGAGATACTCAATGCACATCAAGGAGACCGAGGTCGACAATGAGATGTGCGGCAGGTATTACGGCAAGGATATAGTTGATATGCTTGAGGAGATAGGATTCCTGACAGACAAATTCCTTGCAGTGCACTGTGTAAACCTCACACCTCATGATATAGAGAGATTTGCAAAATATGGAGTGTCAATAAGTCACAATCCTGCACCTAACCTTTATCTTGGTTCAGGAATACCACCTATTCCGGAAAGCCTTGCTACAGGGGTAAATGTATCTATAGGAACGGATGGTGCGGCATCCAACAATAGTACGGACATGCTGGAGAGTATGAAGCTGGCAGCTCTCATACAGAAGGGAATACATAGAGATGCAGCGGTCATCAGTGCAGACGATATCATACACATGGCAACGGCAGGCGGTGCAAAGGCTATAGGTATGGCTGACAAATTGGGAACGCTGGCAGCAGGAAAGATCGCAGATCTCATAATATTTGACCCAAACCATCTGAAGTCGGCGCCTATGCATGATGCAAAGGCGACGGTCGTATATGCGTCATCCGAGGAAAATATCGATACAACGATAGTAAATGGAAAGGTAGTATATCAGGGCGGAAAGTTCACATTTGGAATAGATGAGAGAAGCCTGATCGATGAGATAAACAGCGAGCTTGGGGTTCTGAAAAAGCAGCTTGCAGATAAATAAGATGGATGGGGATAAACAAAGAAGGCCATCAGACCATAATAATAAATATATTTGAAATATCTGTATTGAAACAAATTTAAGATAGGGAGGCGCATTCATATGGAAGATAAGAAGATAATAGAAAATGACAGCCAGCTCATAGTTGGCGTAAATGAAAAGATAAGCTGTGGCAAAGCGGCATTTCTCGGAATGCAGCACGTGTTGTCAATGGATCTGTATATCATGCCGCTGATACTTGGAGCGGCGATAGGACTTGCCGGAGGAGAGTTATCATTTTTCCTTCAGATGAGTTTCTTTGCATGTGGAATTGCAACCATATTGCAGGCGGGATTCTTCATGAAGTACCCTATCATACAGGGACCATCATATGTACCGCTTGGAGCGCTGTGTACGATAGGCGCGACCATGGGCGTCAGCGCCATGATAGGAAGTCTGATACCCGGTGCGATCATGATCATATTGCTGGGAATATTTAAGGGCTTCTCGAAATTCGTTAGAAAGGCAATACCTCCATTCATCGGCGGTATCATCATACTCATAGTTGGAATATCCCTGACACCGACAGCTGCAAAGGGAATCGCAAGCTCAGATGGAAACTTAAGTGCAAATGTGGCATCAGGACTTACCGCTGCAGGAGTGCTCATCGTATGTATGATACTTCAGTACAAGCTTAAGCATAACAGGATACTTCACATGGTATCCGTAATACTTGCACTGGTTGCTGGAACAGTGGTTGCAGCAGCAATGGGAGCTTCGGACTTCAGTTCAGTACACGATGCAGCATGGTTCAAGCTGCCTGAGTTTTTCCACTTTGGACTTCCAAAGTTTGAGATCAAGTCCTGTATACTCATGATGTTTATTTACCTTATCGTACTCCTCGATACAACAGGAACATGGGTGACGATCAGTGCCATCACGGGCGAGGATCTCAGCGATAAGAGGATAGACCGTGCTACCATAGGTGAGGGCGTTGGATGTCTTGTCGGCTCACTGTTCGGCGGTACACCGATGACAGGATATTCGTCAAACGCTGGAGTCCTTGCGATCACAAAGGTTGGAAGCCGCATGGCAATCATTGCGGGTGGTATGATACTCATGGTGCTCGGCGTATGTCCAAAGCTTATGACCGTCATATCATGTATACCGACACCTGTCGTAAATGGTGTATTTGCGGTTGTATGTATCCTGCTCATATCAAATGGAATCAAGATCATACAGAGTGAGCCGCTTGACGAGAGATCATCTCTGATAGTCGGAATCTCAGTTGTGGCTGCTGTGGCAACTATAGTCATTCCTACAGATGTGATGAACGCAATGCCTCAGTTCCTGAACTACTTCATGTCATCAGGAACTGCAGTTGGTGCAACCATAGCGGTGGTGCTCCAGCTCTGCCTTCCCAGGAAGAAAAAGGCAGTGAAGGTCGCGTTTGAGGGATGAATTCGTAATTTCTATATAAAGCGAAAACTATAAAATTAAAAGGCACATAGAGTAAGCAGTGCGGCATATACTCTATGTGTCTTTTGTATTTGCGCAGAGCAACGAGCCAAAGTCCGTGATCGCAAGAGACGATGTTCATTTTAAACTAGCGGTTCATTGATTGGACAGTTTCGATTTGATATATTGATTATCGCGAAACACAAAGAGGCTATGGTGGTGGTTCCTTCTTAATTGGGATGATAAATGTAAAAGCTTACCGCCACCGGTTTCCTCATTAATAAGGAGAAAAGTTATGAACGAGATATTGCTCAGGCGTAAAAACAAAGTGATACTTGGCACTGGTACTGCAAGAGTGGCAAATGATCGCTACATAACGGCCATTATGAAGAACATCGAAGAACTTGGATATACATTTTCCAGGGAGATGTTTGACGTTCTCAGAACATACAGCGTCAATGAACTGACAGAATTTTATCTTGAACTCAAAGCCGCGCTTATGAAGCTTGTGGGTGCAAATGTTGTATATATGCCTATGTATGCCGACTTTCCAAAGGGTGTTATGGATGCACATTTTTCTGAGTTGTATATAAATGCAATGGTTCATTACTGGTCGGATGGTATCCTGTATCCAAAGAATCACAGAAAGCGTGTAAATGACAGACTGCCACTTTTTGATGAGACGAAGGTCAAAGTTCTGCAGCTTGGAAGTGAGGCTGATGTGAGACAGATATTTGACAATATCTGCATGTCGAGAACATCTATATCAAAAACTGACAGGGAGGATATAGCATATTTATTCGAGACTGAGAATATGAAGCTGCCTGATGATATACCACACAAGGAGAATGCTGCATACATCGCCGCGCTCTATCTGCAGAAGAAGCCTCTGGCAAATGTCAGTGAGCTCAGGAAATATGTAAAGACTGCAACTGATGTGCTGAGACTTGTGACTGCCATGAGTGATGGCGATGTGAGCCTTGCGGAGAATACTAGATACAGAAGCTTTTCACGCAGACAGAGAAGGATGATCATGGAGCTTCTGTCTGGCTGTCCGAATATAGAGGAGGATATGCTCAGATATAAGGAGAGATGGATCAGAATTGGAGAGAGGATCCATCCTTCTGAGTTTGACTGCAGCAGATACACTCTGGAGTATGACAGGGCGATAAATGCATTTGACAAGCTGAGAAATAACAGGAAGATAGAGACATTTGCAGGAAAGGTTGAGTTTGACCTTGCCTATGGTGAGTATGAAAGTGCGTTTGCCGAGCTGGTGAAGAGACCGGGTGAACTGGCAAGGAGACTGGATCAGCTGCTCAGAGAGACATATAAAGAGCCTGTTATAAGAAGCTTTGCGTCTGTGGCGGAGAAGGTGTCGACACCAGTACTGCTTCAGGTGAGGGAGCACTTTCTGCACAGACCTGAGCATACAGATGTGAGAGTGTTCTTCCCAAAGGGGCGCCTTGCAAAGTGCCACAGCGAGCAAAACAATCTGCCAGATATAGATGAGAGATACTGTCAGGAAGTTGTTCGGATCTGTGAAAATGCCCTTGTGAAGATCTATGGACAGAGGGAGCCTATTGGTAAGGTGTACTTGTCTGAGGATTACAGGAATTATGTGGTTCCATTCAGCCAGAGAAGTGCCAGCAAGGCGCTTAAGACTATAGTCAGAGGCTCGAGACTCCCTATGGCTTCGCAGACAGATGCTGTGAGGGCATTTATATGGTGGACGAATATGGACAAATGTGATTTGGAGTCGTATGACGATGGAAGAGTCGACATAGACCTGTCGGCGGCTATATTTGACGAGAACTGGAACTACATGGAGCATGTGTCATATACCAATCTGAAATCTGAGAAATATAAGGCCTGTCATTCGGGGGACATTGTAAATGGCGGTCCTGTGGATGGTGATGGTGTCAGTGAGTTCCTTGATGTGGACGTAGATTCAGTTGTGAGATATGGTGCAAGGTATGTGGTGTACCAGGTGTATAGCTTTACCGGTCAGAACTATGCGGAGATGCCTCATGCAATGTTTGGCTGGATGGAGAGGGCTGATGTGAACTCGGGTGAGATATATGAGCCAAAGACGGTGGAACAGAAGCTGGATCTCACAGCGGGCAGCACGGTGTGTATTCCTGTAATATTTGACTGTGTTAAGCGGGAGTTTATCTGGTGTGACATGAATCTGTCGCTCAGTGGAGTCCACACAAATACCGTCGGCAATAATCTGGAGAGCAATCTTTCTGGAGTCGCAGCGGTATGCTATTCCATGGTGAATATGAAGAAGCCGGATCTCTACGATCTTATCGCACTCAATGTCATGGGCAGAGGAGTGTTGGTGGATAACAGGGAAGATGCTGACATTGTGTTTGACACTGCGTTGTATCTGAATAATGACACAGTGGAGAATGAGCGTGATAAAATGGTGATAACCCCATACGACACGGAGCTGTTCATGAGTGAGTATCTGTAATTACATTTTTAGAGAACAAAATGAGCTGTGGCAAAATGGTTATTTTATCATGAGCTGCAGCTCAATTATATATTCACTGTCATCGTTGGTCTCATAATCATCTATATGACACATTTCAACAGGGTCACTGGCAATCTCAAGCTGGTGATCCTGTGCGTATGTATAGAGCCGTGGCAGCAGTTCCTTTGTCTTGGTCAGGGCGCCCTTGTATGTCATGGAGAGATATCTTCCTGCTTGAAGTACATAATTGCAATCGGCGTCCTCAAGGTATGGTGCGAAGAAGAATACGTTCTTGGTACGGTAATACTTGGACTTTGGATTGCTTCCGGGGATGTCAAGGGTATAGCAGTCGCAGGCACCTATTGTGTCAATCTTGGTGTTGTGGCTCTGCATGTATTTGACCACATAATAGGAGACATAATCATCAGGAAGATTGTCGTCAGTGACCATGACGCACTTTCGGTCTGGAAGCTCCTTTATCACAATAGTCTCAAATTCATCCTGTATATCCGGGCTGCAAAGGGATGTGATGGTGTCCAGCCGGTTCTGGATACTGTCCCTGGTGGCTTTGAGCTTGGCAATCTCAGCGTCAACCACGTCAAGCTCGGCTCTGAGCAGGGATGTCGTACTATCGATATTTCTGTCCTCGTCATATTCACGGATCTGGTCAGTGGAAAAGCTGAGTCCCAGCAGCTCACGGATAAGCGCAAGGCGGCGGACGTCATCAATGGTGTACATCCTGTAATTGTTTTCGTCATTTCTCACAGGGTGCAGTATCCCAACCTTCTCATAATATCTGATAGAATCCACGCCGATATCAAACAGCTTAGACAATTCCCCAATCTTGAAAGTATCCTTTTTCTTCATAATATAATCTCCAATTCCTGATCTCATATAACTGTATCGTAACACACCACCTAATCAAATTCTATTTTCTATAAAAATACTTAATAAAATTAAGCTGACATATGGAGAAATCTTCACATCTTCCGAAATTTGCAAAAACAAATCAAGTACATTGACTCTAGCATGATACAAGGGTTTACCATTTCACCAAGTTAATTAACCACACAAGATAAAGTAGACGAGTTATTGGATGAAGCTGATATCAGGAGCCTAATCAATAATGTTAATGCTCGGACCGTTGATGCTGTAATACCCTTACAGGGAATACGAGGCCGCCGGTCCTTAGGTGACGCTCCAAGCGGCACCTTAGTACCGCTGCAGGCTGAGTTAAGCGGGAGCGACCCGGTAAGGGTATTACAGCATCGGCGGCCCGGGCTTCACAGATTAAATCAAGGCTCCGTCACTTCATCACAAAAAGGAGGAATGGCTATGGATAGGATATTAACTCACCCGATACTGGGGGACACCCCGGAGGGCAGGCTGGTGAATTTTACATATGATGGACAGACGCTTCAGGGAATAGAGGGCGAGCCGATCGCGGCGGCGCTCAGAGTGGCGGGCGTCATGACACACAGATACACCAAGAAGAGACATGAGCCGCGGGGGGTGTTCTGTGCCATAGGGAGGTGTACGGACTGTGTCATGGTCGTAAATGGCAAGCCAAATATAAGAACGTGCATCACTCCTCTGGAAGAGGGAATGGACGTGAGGACGCAGTATGGTGCGTCGGCAGAGAAGGATTATTAGGAGGTGACCGCTATGATAGAGAGATACGATCTGATAGTGATAGGTGCAGGTCCGGCAGGACTTTCAGCTGCGATAGAGGCTGCGAAGAACGGAATGAAGCCGATAGTATTTGATGAGAATGCAAAGCCGGGCGGTCAGCTCTTCAAGCAGATACACAAGTTCTTCGGTTCAAAGGAACACAAGGCGAAGATAAGAGGATTCAACATAGGTTACGAACTTCTTGAGGAGGCAAATAAGCTGGGCGTGGATGTAAGACTTAATGCAACAGTTGTGGGTCTCTATGACGAGAAAGAAGTGACAGTCAGGATCGGTGATGAGATAAAGCATTTCAAGGGCGACAGTGTGCTTGTGGCAACAGGAGCCAGCGAGAACATGGTAACCTTCAAGGGGTGGACACTTCCGGGAGTCATCGGCGCAGGTGCCGCTCAGACTATGATGAATCTTCACCACATAAAGCCGGGTAACAGGATATTGATGCTCGGTTCAGGAAATGTAGGACTTGTAGTCAGCTATCAGCTCATGCAGGCAGGCTGTGAGGTAGTGGCACTGGTTGATGCGGCACCGAGGATCGGAGGATACGGAGTACATGCTGCGAAGATATCGAGATGTGGAGTTCCATTTTACCTGTCACATACAATAGTTGAGGCGAGTGGAGCCGACAGGGTGACAGGAGTGAAGATCGCACAGGTCGACAGCCACTTCAATTTCATAGAGGGAACAGAAAAGACATTTGACGTTGATACAATATGCGTTGCCGTTGGTCTTTCACCTATGTCACAGCTTTTAAAGCAGGCGGGCGTAAAGATGAAGGATACTCCGGGGGGATACGTTCCTGAGTGTGACGAATGGGGCAGAACCTCAGTGCCGGGAATATTTGCAGCCGGGGATGTGTCCGGAATCGAGGAGGCAAGCTCAGCCATGATCGAGGGCAGGATAGCGGGATCTGTCATATCTCAGGATCTCGGGTTTATAGATAAATCAGAGATGGAAGCGCGTGCATCGGAGCTTGAGGATGCACTTGGAAGCCTCCGTGAGGGAATGTTTGCACCGAAGAACAGGGGCAAGCTGATCGAGAAAACAGAGGAAGGCATAGATGTATCGATGAATCTGCTGGAGCACGGCTTTGTGGCAGATGACGAGATAGAGAGATATCCTGGAGTGACTCACAGGAAGGGAATACATCCGGTTATAGAGTGCACCCAGAACATCCCGTGCAACCCGTGCCAGGATGCGTGTCCGAAGGGGTGCATAAGCATAGGGGCAAATATAACCTCTCTTCCGACAGTGACGGAAAATCCATGTATAGGATGTGGCATGTGCGTTGCAAGCTGTTCAGGACAGGCCATATTCCTGGTGGACGAGGACACCGGGGATGGCTATGGAACGGTGACACTTCCATATGAGTTTCTTCCGATACCAGAGAAAGGAACAAAGGGCGTGGCACTTGGCCGTGATGGTCATGAGGTGTGCGAGGCGGAGGTCGTAAGTGTCAGAAGTGCAAAAGCATTTGACCATACCAATCTGCTGACCATGAAGGTGCCGAAGGACATGGTGATGAAGGCAAGATTTTTCAAGGAGGTGCGGTTATGATAGATATCAGAGAAAAACTTGATGCCATAGGACCTTATGTTCCGGCACCGGATGACGACATACTGGTGTGCAGGTGTGAGGAGGTCACAAAGGGCGAGATAAGGCAGGCAGTCCATGCGGGAATGCTGACGATAGAAGAGATAAGAAGATTCCTCCGGTGTGGGATGGGATTGTGTCAGGGACAGACCTGTGGCAAGCTGGTGAAGGGTATTGTGGCAAGGGAACTTCATGTGTCACCTCTTGACATAGAGCCGGCCACGTCCAGGGCACCTATGAGACCTACAGAGATGCGCATACTTGCGAGAGATGGAGGTGAGGCTCATGAGTAAACATACAGCAGAGGTTATAATAATCGGCGGTGGTGTAAATGGATGCGCTGCTGCTTACTATCTGGCAAAGGCTGGGATGAAGGATGTCATAGTGCTTGAGGGCAGTCCAAGCATAGGACACGGAGGATCTTCACGAAACGGAGGCGGAGTCAGACAGTCAGGAAGAGATGTAAGGGAGCTGCCATACGCTATGTATGCAGTGCAGAATATGTGGCCGACACTTTCCGAGGAGCTTGGAGTTGACGTGGAGTATTATCAGAAGGGCAACTTAAGACTTGGCAAGACTGATGCCCATATGGAAAAGCTCAGGAATCTTGCGGCAAATGCTAACTCTCTCGGACTTGACATGAAGATCATAGATGGCAAAGAGGTGAAGGAGATCTGCCCATATCTCTCTGACGAGATAATCGGCGCAAGCTGGTGTCCTACGGATGGACATGCCAATCCTATGCTGACGACTCTGGCGTACTACAAGAGGGCAACGGAGCTCGGGGTAAATTTCTTCACAGATGCAAAGGTGGCTGCACTTGAGAAGGTGAAAGGAAAACTCAGAAAGGTCATACTGGAATCAGGTGAGGTGTTCGAGGCGGACAAGGTCATACTGGCTGCCGGATATGAGAGCAGATTCATTGCAAGGACAGTTGGAATAGATGTGCCGATGACAAAGTATTTTGAGGAGGCGCTGGTTACGGAGGTGCAGCCGCACATGTTCGACATCATGCTTGGTGTTGCATCCGCTGACTTTTACGGACATCAGTCACAGCACGGATCATTTGTATTTGGCTCAGATTCGGGACTTGAGGAGACAACGGACATGGGACTTGATGAGCTCAGGACTTCACCGCTCACCGTATCTGCCGGATGCAGGGCGATCATGGGATACATACCGATGCTGGCTGATGCCAAGATCGTAAGGACCTGGGGCGGATGGCTTGATCTCTGCTATGATGGTGTTCCAGTCATAAGCGAGGTTGACGAGGTCCCGGGACTTATACTGGCATGTGGATTTACAGGGCATGGATTTGGAACGGCACCGGCTGTTGGACTGATGCTCTCACAGATGGTGCTCGGCGAGAAGACTGTGGTGGATATATCATCTCTACGGTATGACAGATTCAAGGCTGTCAGGTAGACAGCATATGGATCAGAGGCGTATATTATTGATGAAGCAATTCTGTTGAGCAATATAATAGGTACTCCACAGAGCAAAAGTATCAATAATAACAATAAGCTAAAGGAGAGATATAACATGGAGAATTTTTTTTATAATATTCCGACAAAGGTATCATTTGGCAAGGGCGCCATTGATGATCTGCCAGGGTACATCAGCGAATACGGAGACAGTGTTCTGCTGGTGTACGGAGGCGGAAGTATAAAGAGAACAGGGCTGTACGACAGGATAATCAAGTTACTTGACTGTAGTCACATTTCCCATATTGAGCTTTCGGGTGTAGAACCCAACCCGAGACTCACAACGGTGAAGAAGGGTGTGCAGATGTGTCTGGAGCATGATGTGAAGGTGATACTTCCTGTGGGAGGCGGAAGTACAATAGACTGTTCCAAAGCTATAGCAGCCGGAGCGTGCTATGACGGTGATCCATGGGATCTGGTCGGACACCCGGAGAAGATAGAGAATGCTATGCCGATCATAGCTGTCGCGACTATGGCTGCGACGGGTTCTGAGATGGATCCATTTGCAGTTATCACAAATGAGGAGACAAAGCAGAAGAAGGATATCGCATCCGATCTGCTCTATCCTGCTTATGCGATACTTGACCCTGAGTATACATTTTCCGTTCCTGCATACCAGACGGCAGCAGGTGTGGCGGATATCATGAACCATATATTTGAGGTTTATTTTGCAGATAATGGAGACACATACATGCAGGACCGCATGATGGAGGCTCTTCTTAAAACCCTTATAAAGTACGGCCCGGTGGCAGTCTCAGAGCCGGACAACTATGACGCCAGAGCAAATATCCTCTGGGCATCTGAGTGGGCGATAAACGGATTCATAGCGTGTGGCAAGGATGGCCCATGGCCGGCGCACTCCATAGAGCATCAGCTGAGTGCTTACTATGATATAACACATGGACACGGACTTGCGATCATCACGCCGGTTCTGATGGATTACATTCTTAACGAGAAGAGCCTTCCGGTTCTGGTAAATTACGGCGTGAATGTATGGGATATAGAAAAGACAAAGGCCCCTTATGATATAGCCCGAGAAGCAATATCAAAGACACAGAAGTTATATGAGGATATGGGTCTGACCTCGGATCTCGGCGAGCTGGGCGTGCCTTATGAGAAGGACTTTGACGAGATGGCTGAGAAGGCGGCATCAGAGGACCTTGAGCATTGCAGGGTGCCTCTGACGAAGTCTGATGTAGTGGAGATTTATAGAAGATGTTTTAAAAACGTAAAGTAACAACATCGCAAAATGCATGATTTGATATATATACAGTTGGACTGTGGTAATGGCTAACAAAGATCAGATATTTTGTGGATGACAGGAATTACAGCAGGAGGTGGCAGTATGGACAGCAAGGTTGAATTCTTATTTCTGAATGAAGAGGACATGATAAAGGCGGGTGTACTCGATGCGGACAGAGCTGTGGACACCATAGGGGAGGTCATAACACTCCTCAGCGAGGGAGACTATCTCATGGGCGGCAGAGCGCATAACGACCACGGTGTACAGCTCATATTTCCGGAGAAGTCGGACATTCCGAACTTCCCGCTTGCGGACTCGGCGGACAGGAGATTCATGGCGATGCCGGCATATCTCGGAGGAAGATTTCATATGTGCGGTGAGAAGTGGTATGGCTCAAATGGCAGAAATTCGCACAAGGGTCTGCCGAGATCCATACTCATGGCGACACTGAATGACGTGGAGACAGGCCAGCCGCTTGCGTACATGTCAGCCAATCTCCTAAGTGCCATGAGAACCGGAGCGATGCCAGGGCTTACTGCCATGTATCTTGCAAGAAAGGATAGCAGGGTTCTGACGATCCTCGGCGCAGGAGTCATAGGAAGGACAAGTCTCATGGCTATCATGGCAAAGTTCCCGGACCTGGAGGTGTTGAAGATCAAGGGCAGCTCAAAGACTTCGCACACAGCCCATGAACTGACGGATTACGCCAGGGAGAACTATAAGAGTCTCAAGGAGATAATCATCTGCGATACTCTGGAGGAGGCCGTGAGGGATGCAGATATCATAGCGGAGGCGGTATCTGTTGAACCGAGAAAATGGCCTGTCATAGATCCGGCATGGGTGAAGCCTGGATGCACGATCATATCATCTGGAACCATGGATATGGATCTGGAGTTTGTCAGGGACCACGTGACGAAGGTTGTAGACAATATACAGATGTATGAGGAATATGTAAATGTGTATCAGGAGTGGGACGAGGATGGCAACAGGATATCACTTGGAACACCAGGCATACACTTTGTAAATATGGTGACGGATGGCTGGATAGAGAAGAGTGAGATCAGACATCTGGGAAACATAATGCGTGGCCTCGAGCCGGGACGAACGAGTGATGACGAGATCTTTCTTGTGAGCCTTGGCGGCATGCCGATCCTTGATGTCGGCTGGGGCTATGAGTGCTACCAGAGAGCTCTGAGGGAAGGCATCGGAACAAAGCTTAAGCTGTGGGATGCGCCATATATGAGGTAGTTTTAAGAACGGGATTTTTTCATATAGCAGATTTAGAGCTTCAAAGGTCACGGTGAATGTTAGACCGTGGCCTTTTGCTATAAAGTGAGCATAAAAAACAGAACTGCTCTTAGGAACGGATCGTATTCATTTGTAATATCTGTTGTTGTACTGGCAATACGCTCCATACAGTGATAACTATGTTACACAGACTAACATGGCAGCGTACTCATCGGAGACGTCCTTTGACGGTGAGGGAGCAATCACTTCAGCCATAGATTATGTGGTTAGCGATGAGTATCCGCAGCTCTACATATTTCAGGAACATGGTGATAGTGATCTTCCCAAGATATTCAGCAATTAATATCAAGAAAAGAATCGGATTGTCCCTGGACGGTCAAAAAAGCCCGCCCAGGGATAATTTTTTTGCAAACAGGAATGAAACTGGCAGAAAAGGATAAAAAGGTTACAGGCATGAGACAACTGACTGGGTTAACAATATTAAGTAGGTTCAAATCTCAGTTGCCAAAATAAACCACATCCACCGAATAAAATAAACAATTAAAGAAATGACAAAAAACATTGACCTTGGTATTATACCAGACTCTACAATGAGTGAAAATTAAAAGCAAGAACACATGGAAGAGAGCAAAGGAGCTCATAGGAATATGACTCCGCTGCTCTCTTTTTTATTTGTAAGGAGGAATGGATATGAAGAAGATAGAACTCATCATCAGACCAGAGAAGCTTGAGCCACTCAAGAAGATACTCAGCAAGAATGAATACAGCGGACTCACCGTCATGTCGGCCATGGGCTGCGGACACCAGAAGGGCTACAGCGAAGAATTCAAGAAGCTTGGGATGGAGATCAATCTCCTGCCAAAGCTCTACGTCATGACCGTGATACTTGACGAGGATCTGGATGACATACTCACAGAGATATGTGAGAAACTCTCCACCGGTCAGGTTGGAGATGGAAAGATATTTATAACAAATGTTGACGATGTCATGAGGATAAGGACAGGAGAACACGGAGAATCAATACTTTGATTACTACTTTAGAAAAGAGTGAGGTGAGTTGCTGATGGAAGAGAGAAAAGCAATAGTACAGCTTAAAAACATAACAAAGTCATTTGGCGACAATCAGGTGCTGAAGCCCATCAGCCTTGACATATACGAGGGAGAGTTCCTGACATTGCTTGGTTCATCAGGCTGTGGCAAGACGACCACACTTCGTATCATTGCAGGTTTTGAGACACCCACGGAGGGAAATGTATACATAGAAGATAAGGATGTCACAGAGTTGGCACCGTACAACAGGGATGTTAACACGGTGTTTCAGAGTTACGCTCTTTTCCCTCACATGACAGTCTTTGACAACATAGCATTTGGCCTTGTTGAGAAGAAGATGGACAAGAAGGAGATAAAGAAAAAAGTTCTGGAAATGCTGGATCTGGTACAGCTCCATGGATTTGAGAAGAGAAAGCCATCGCAGATGTCAGGTGGACAGAAACAGAGAGTTGCAATTGCCAGGGCACTGGTAAACTCACCGAAGGTACTGCTTCTTGATGAGCCACTCGGAGCACTTGATCTGAAACTCAGAAAGCAGATGCAGGTGGAGCTCAAGAGGCTACAGAAGAAGCTGGGAATCACATTTGTGTATGTAACCCATGATCAGGAAGAGGCGCTTACCATGAGCGACAGGATAGCTGTCATGCATCAGGGACACTTTGAGCAGATCGGTACGGCAAAAGAGATATACGAGAACCCACAGACCAAATTTGTTGCAAGCTTCATAGGAGAGTCCAACATATTCGAGGCAAATGTGGACACCATAGAAGGCACTGATCTTGGGCTTACGATGGAGAATGGAAAGGTCAGAGCGAAGGGCGAGGGATTTGTTAAGGAAGAGATCGTGTACATATCGGTACGTCCCGAAAATACGCATCTGTCAGACAAGCCGGTGGATGGATTTACACTGAAAGGAATCGTCAAGGATCAGATCTATGTTGGTTCGGTCCTTAAGACTATAGTGGAACTGCCAAATGGCAAGGAAGTCAAGGTCAACAATCATCCTGATGCCACGGTATATCCTGATGGCACGGCAGTGTCAGTGTACTGGGAGCCGGACAAGGCGGTTGTCATACACACCAAGGAGGATAAGATGTACGACGCCATAGAGGATGCAGTTCTTAAATAAGAAATATCTGCGTGTAATGATAACCGGATTAAGTTTCGGCTATGCAAGGAGGCTTTGCTATGAAAGAAAAAAAGAAAAAGGAGAAAAAGAACACTCTGCCGATATTATGTATGGTTGGTCCAACATCCCTGTGGCTGTTGTTTTTCCTTCTCATCCCACTTATATATGTTGTGGTCATAAGTTTTATGACGAAGGGTGCATATGGCGGAGTTGTCGGCAAGTTCTCAATTGACAGTTATAAGAAGATATTTGATCCGCTGTATCTGACGGTCATGTGGAAGTCGGTTGTCATGGCATTTGAGACAAGCGTGATATGCCTCATCATATCTTATCCATTTGCTTATATGCTGTGCAAGGTGCCGGACAAGATACGCGGAATGCTCACACTTCTCATCATGCTGCCATTCTGGGTAAATGGTCTCATCAGACTGAATGGATGGTCAAATATACTGAGAGACAGCGGCTTTGTAAATACATTGTTGATGAAGATAGGAATCATAGACCAGCCGATACAGATGATGTACTCGGAGGGGGCAGTCCTCTTCGGCATGGTGTATACCTTCTTCCCATTTATGGTACTGCCGCTTACAAGCAGCATATCAAAGCTTGATCATTCGCTGGTTGAGGCATCATACGATCTGGGGGCAAGAAAGATAAAAACATTTATCAGAGTCATACTCCCGATGACGCTCCCGGGAATATTTGCAGGAACGATACAGGTATTCATACCGAGCCTTGGAGCATTCTTCATATCGGATGTCATGGGCGGCGGCAGCGCGGCATATCTTGGCAATCTGATACAGAACCAGTTCCTTGTGGCACGTAACTGGCCACTGGGCGCAGCGTTCTCGGTACTTCTGATCATCTTCACTCTGGTTGTGCTGAAGGCGTACAGCAAGGTTGGAGATCTGGATGATCTGGCATAAGGAGGGATGGATATGAAGCGAAAAGAAAAGAAGAAGATGGGCGCGGGATCGATCATATTCATGGCACTTGTATATCTGTTCCTGTACATGCCGGTATTTGTCATCATCCTGTTCTCGTTCAACAAGAACAATACAAATATGGTGTTTGACGGATTCACACTCAAGTGGTATCTGGAGGTGTTCCAGGGGGACTCACTTATGAAGAACTTCTGGCTGTCCATAGAGCTGGCGTTAGTGTCCATGGTCATATCGGTGGTTCTAGGAACTCTGGCAACCATAGGACTTTACAGGTACGAGTTCAAGCTCAAGAAGTTTATCAACGGACTTCTGTACGTGCCGATAGTCATCCCGGAGCTGGTTATAGGCCTTGCCTCACTGGCATCGTTTTCCAAGATGGGCATGACCATGGGATTTGCGACCATGGTGTTCGCACACGTTACATTTTGTCTGCCATTTGTCATCATCACACTGAGATCACGAATTGCGAATTTTGACAGCTCTATAGAGGAGGCAGCCATGGATCTCGGGGCAAATCAGTGGCATACGTTAAAGCGAGTCACCATTCCAATGCTGACACCTGGAATCATATCCGGAGCGCTGCTTTCCATCACACTCTCGATAGATGATGTAATAATCAGCTACTTCGTATCCGGAGCCGGGGATATCACATTCCCTATCAAGGTATACGGAATGGTCAGAGGCAAGATCACCACAAATGTATATGTCATATCAACTTTGATGATAGTCGGAATAGTTGTGATCTACCTCCTTGCGGGGGCACTTGGAAGGTTTATATCAAAGCGCAGGGAGATAAGAGACATCCGCAAGATAGATGCACAGTAATTCCGTAAGATAGATGCGCAGTAATTCGGGAATACAGAATATGTTCCGAAGACATATATGGCAAGGAGGCGTAACAAATGGATGAAACGACAAAGATGACAGCAGACCTTATAGTGTATGGAAAAATCTATACGGCGGACAGCAAACGCAGTCTGGCGCAGGCTATGGCGGTCGCCGATGGAAAGATCATATACGTGGGTGACAGAGCCGGTGCAGAACGCTATGCAGGCGAAAATACACAGGTTATAGAACATGACAAAGGACTTGTGATACCGGGAATGACAGAGGGACATGCACACATATCAAGCACCACTGAGATAGTGTATGGTGTCAGCCTTGCAAATAAGGAGAGCATAGACGATTATGTGACGGCGATAAAAGATTATATGGCGAGCCACCCTGACGAGAAGGTTGTGAGCGGTTCCGGTTTTGAAAATGGAGTATTTGGATCCTTGGGACCGACCGCTGACATACTGGATGACATATCGACGGATGTGCCGATGGTCATGATAAGCGAGGATCACCACTCATATTGGGTGAACAGCAAAGCTATGGAACTTGTCGGGATTGATGAAACTACCGCTGAGGTTCCCAATGGTGTGATAGTGAGGTATCCGGGAACAAGCAGACCAACGGGATGGTTCAAGGAGATGGCGGGCAATCTGTTCAGTGCGGTGCTGCCTGAGATGACTGCTGACAACTTTGCACATGCTATAGAATGTTATCAGGATATAGCCATGTCAAATGGCGTCACAATAGCATTTGAGCCAATGTTTGACAAGAAACAGAACTATGACAGAAGATTTGCCGGATATGCAAAGCTTAACAGCGAGGGAAAACTAAAGGTGACATTCAGGGTAGGTTACACGCTAGAGCCTGTTGATGATGAGGACTATGTGTTTGCTGAACTTGCAAAGTATCATGAGAAGTTCCGGTATGTTCCTAAGATACAGGTGAACACGTTAAAGATATTTGCAGATGGAGTAGTGGAAGGTCATACAGCTTTTCTCAGAGATGATTACGCGGATGCCCCAGGAGATAAGGGTGAGCCGATGCTCAGCCAGGAGAGGACAAATGCGGCGGTGAAACGTGCTCTTGATGCGGGATACTATGTACATGCACACGCGATCGGCGATGCTGCGATAGACGAGGTGCTGAATGCATATGAGTACGGACAGACAGAAACAGACAGGGATTACAGAAATGCCATAACACATCTTCAGGTCATGGTGCCGGAGCATGTGGACAGGATGAAGAGCCTTGGTGTGGTGGCAGTCACCAATCCATACTGGCACTTCAGGAACAGAGTGTATTATGACACTTTGGAGAAGCCATTTCTCGGAGAAGAAAGAGCCTCCAAGGAATACTATATGAGATCCATCACAGATGCTGGAATCGTCACAAGCTGTGCCAGCGACTTCCCTGTAACGGTTCCACCGAGAACTATGGATGCACTTCATCTCATGGTGAACAGAAAACAGCCCGGACATCCGGAGATGGAAGAGATGGGTGCCGGCGAGACGATAAGTGTTGAGGATGGTCTTCAGGTCCTCACATATGGCGGAGCATACCAGAACAGGCTTGAGAAGACAAAGGGTTCCCTTGAAGCAGGCAAGGATGCCGACTTCGTATTGCTGGATTCGGATGTCCTTACTATCCCGAAGGAAGACATCTACAAGACACAGGTTACAGCCACTTATATATGTGGTGAGAAAGTCTGGGCGTAAGAATAAACAACCAGACTGGTGTTCAATAAAAGGAGGAAATGACTATGGTAAGAGGAAAAATCAAAAAAATGATGGCTGCAGCACTTGCAGTGACAATGGTATTTACGATGACAGCATGTGGCAGCGATTCAGAAGAGAAAACTGCAGACGGATACGCAAAGGAGATATATCTGTACAACTGGTCAGAGTATATGAGTGAAGATGTTCTCAATAAATTTGAGGAGGAATATGGCATAAAGGTAGTGGAGACTACATTTGAGTCGAATGACGAGATGCTGGCAAAGCTCATGGCGGGAGGCGGATCAGAATATGACATTGCAGTACCTTCAAACTTCTACATAGAATCTATGAAGGCAAATGATCTGCTTGAGCCTCTGGACAAGGATGTGATCACCAATTATGACAATATCGATGAGACTTACAGGACAATGCAGTGTGATCCGGATGGAGAGTACTGTGTTCCATATATGGGAACATCCTGTGTATGGATAGCAAATAAAAAGATGCTGGACGACTATGGTATAGAGAGCCATAAGATGGACGACTTGAAGAATGATAATCTGAAGAATAATATTTTGCTTGTGGATGATTCCCAGGCTATTATGAGTGTAGGTCTGCTGGGATGCGGCCTTGATCCTACATCGGGCAACCTCGATGATATTGCAAAGGCAAAGGATTATATAAGTGGGCTGAATCCATATATCAAGGCATTTGCAGCGTCAACAGACACGAGAGACAGTATGGCAAAGGGAGAGGTAGCAGTTGCTCTCATGTACAGCGGCGAGGCACTTCAGGCGATGAAGGAGAATCCGGATCTTGAGGTAGTCATGGATGGTGAGCAGTGTTCACTCTCAATGGATACAATGGTCCTGCTCAAAGGCTCAAAGCACAAAGAGGAGGCAGAGTTGTTCCTTAACTTTATATTGAGACCTGACATATCCGCAGAACTCACAAATGAATTCCAGTTCATCTGTGCCAATAAGGCAGCAGTAGAATATCTGGATGATGACCTGAAAAACAGTCCACTGTGTGTGCTCACAGATGATATGAAGAAGAGAATATTTATGATAAATACATTTGATGCAGATGCGATATCAGCTGAGACAGATGCGGTCATGGAGATCAAATCATCCAGATAGGAACAGCCTATGGGATTGCAGAAGAAGATACGCGTAGACACATCTATAAAAAAGAAAAACGCGAAGCTCAATATAAAATATGCAATATTACAGATGATGTTCTGGACCTGTGCGGCATCTGCGTACGCATACCTCACGCAGATGCTGCAGTATAAAGGTTTTACGGACGGACAGATAGGAGTAATAAATGCGGTAAAATTATTTTCAACTGTAGTGTTTCAGATAATCATAGGTGTATTTTCCGACCGGCATGCAGAACGTATCCAGTTAAAATATATCATCTCAGTGCTGACTGCTGTGGCGCTGCTGTTGACATCTGTTTTTTATGAGTATAAATTATCGTTTGTACAGACAGTGATGCTGTTCATCGGATTTGGTGCAACATTTACATGCATATCACCGCTTATAGATTCCCTGTCCATAAAGTATATGAACGGCGGCAGAAATATCAACTACCCTATATGCAGGGCAGCAGGTTCCTGCGCGTGGGCTGTGGCATGTGTGCTGTTTGGGGTGTTCTGTGACAGATATGATGCGAACAGGCTTCTGATACTACAGATGCTGTTCACCGCCATGATGCTGGCGGTGCTGCTGGTCATGGATGATACATCATCCTGCAGCGATTGCAGGGCTTTGGGCGCAAGAGAGAGAATAGCTGCAGCAAACATTACGGAGACCCGGAAAACAGAGGTACACACCGCAGGATATCTGCTCACAACATACCCGAAGTACAGGTGGTTTCTCATAGGTTCAGCGGTTATGTTCATGGGATATAATGTTGGAACGACATTCCTGATAAATGTGTTTGAACGCCTGGGTGGCAATAATTTTCATTATGGACTGGCTGAGTTCGTGATGGCGGTCAGTGAAGTCCCGTCGGCATTCCTGCTCATAAAATTCAGAAAGCGGATATCTCTTGACAAGATAATGCTGTGCTGTGCGGTGTTCATGACATTCAAGAACATGTTCGCGGCATTCTCGGACAATGTGTGGGTGATCGTCATATCCCAGGGATGCGAGATGCTGGGCTTTGGGTTATTCTATTCCGGAAGTGTGTATTTTATAGAAGAGATGCTGTCACCCGCTGATGTTGTGAAGGGAATGTCATTGATAAACGCATTTACGGTGGGAGCCGGAGAGGGGATAGGAGCTCTGCTGTGTGGATGGATAAATTCCAGATACGGACTTACAGTGCTCATGGATTCCAGCGTAGTGATAAGTGCAGTGTCCATTGTATGTATAGTGATCATGTGTCGTGCGTCAAAAGAGATTCACGGCAAAATAATAAAAAACAGCTGATATATGACGAGAGAAAGGTTTGGTAAGGATTATGAAGAACCGAGATGTAGAATCAGAAGCGGCAGGAAGAAAGAGCAATATAGAAACAGACAAGCAGAATATAAGCTTCCTCTACCTCAGTGAGGAGGATATGATAGATGCGGGTGTTCTCAACCCGGGAAGATGTGTGGATGTCATGGAGGAGACCATGGGACTCATGGAGGACGGAGATTTCCTCATGGGTGGTCCGTACAATGACGCACATGGCCTTATGTTGTACTTCCCAAAGAAGTCACCGATAGAGAATTTCCCGGTCAACAATGCCAGAGACAGGAGATTCATCGCCATGCCTGCATACCTGGGCGGAAGATTCCATGTGGCAGGAGAGAAGTGGTATGGTTCAAATGGCAACAACAGAGCCATAGGGCTCCCTCGTTCCATACTGATGATGATGCTCAACGATGTGGAGACAGGAAAACCTTTGGCATATATGTCCGGAAATCTTCTTAGTTCTATGAGAACAGGTGCTATGCCGGGACTTGCGGCAAAGCTTCTGGCAAGGAATGACTCAAAGGTGCTCACACTGGTCGGCCCTGGAGTCATATGCAGATCAAGTCTCAGAGCCATCATGTCACAGAGATTTGACATAGACACCATCAAGATAAAGGGCAGCTCACCGACATCGGCAAATGCGATTAAGATGAAAGAGTACATAGAGGAAAATTATCCTCAGGTAAAAAATATAGTTCTGTGCAAGGATATGGAGGAGGCACTTAAGGATGCAGACATCATAACTGAGGCAGTCTCATGCAAGGAGGGCGAGTGGCCAGAGTACAAGCGAGAGTGGCTCAAGCCCGGAGCGCTGGTCATCTCTACAAGTACCTTCAATATGGAGCATAAGAGTATTGTTGACTTGAAAAAAGTCATAGACAACTACGGAATGTACGAGAATTATGCAGAGGAAGATAATGTTGGATACGATGAAAATGGCGACAGACTCCACACAGGCTGCATGGGAGAGGACTTCGTCTATATGGTGCAGGATGGATTGATCGAGAGGGATTCTCTTACTACATTTGGGGAGATAATCCGCGGCAAGAAGCCTGGCCGTGAATCCGACGATGAGATAATACTCGTGTCTATAGAGGGCATGCCGACAGAGGACGTGGCATGGGCATATGAATGTTACACCTATGCCCTTGTCCATGATATCGGCACGAAACTCAAAGTCTGGGATCACCCATATGCATTTTAACAATTCTGAGAACTAGCTTTGAATAATAAGTCGTAGTCAGGCTCAAAACATATATTCAGCAAAAAAGCCGTGTATGTACATGGACAATCGGTAGTGAATACAGCCGAGCTTCGAGCATTTCTGTGCTAAGGCATAGCACGCAAACGCCCTTATCGCGTGCGGAGCCGCATGCATATAGAAATGCTTGAAGCGACAGCTGTAGAACGTGATTGACCATGTACATACACGGACTTTTTTATGTTGGATATATGTTTTGAGCCGTCCGTCAATTACGCTTCAAACAATTGGTGACAAAGTTTAATGGTTTCAGGGTTTGTGCTGCTGCTGTAGAACTCCACAGTGCCCTTCTCTATGGAAGGCGTGAGAAGCTCAGCGATGCGCAGTCTCCTCTGAAGCTCCAGGGCGGTGCCGTGGGCTCCATTGAAGATCTTCACGTCAGGTCCGGCAATACGCTGTATAACCTTCTCCACAAATGGATAATGAGTGCAGCCGAGAACGATGGCATCCACATGCTTCTCCAGAGATGGGGCGAGCAGTCCTTTCAGAAATTCTGTGATCTCCTCACCATCAAAAATTCCCTTTTCCACATAATCCGCAAGTCCCGGGCATGGAACCGGGTAAATATCAGATTCCTTCGAGTATACCTTCATGAGCTCCTGGAACTTTGGGAGAGCAAGCGTGGCTGGCGTCGCCATGACAGCTACCTTGTCGTGCTCCTTCCACAGAACCGCAGGCTTCAGAGCCGGTTCAATACCGATGATCGGTATGGAAGGATACTGCTGTCTCAGTGTCGAGGCTGCAACACTTGTGGCGGTGTTGCAGGCGATGACGATCGCCTTCACATCCTTTGCGAGAAGAAAATTGGTACACTGCTCCGATCTCTCAAGAATAGCCTCTCTGGTCTTTGTTCCGTAAGGTGCGTGTGCCGAATCGCCAAAATATATATAATTTTCACAGGGCATGAGCTCCACGATGTCGCGGAGAACGCTTATTCCGCCGAGCCCTGAGTCGAATACTCCAATTGAACGTGCGTCCATAATAAAATCTCCAATGTTTTGTATCACTTGTATTGATAGTTTATCTCCAACCTAAAATTATACTATTATAGTCAATAAAAAACAACTTACGGAAGTATATATTATAGAAGTAACAGAAAGTCCGGGCGTAAGGAAGATTAAATGTTTATAAACTGTATAGACTATTCACAAATAGTGGTGTTAGAATGATACGAGTCATAAAGAAAGGCGGATGATGACATGGCACGAAATTTGGTTTCTATAGTAAAAGAGAAAATGATTGAATACTATGCCGGGGATTCCAGACGGGTACATCACTTCCTGAAGGTTCATTCATTTGCGAAGCTGATAGCTGAGATGGAGGGCATGGAGCCCGACGAGATGCAGGTCCTGGAGATCGCAGCACTTGCCCACGATATAGGCATAAAGAACGCAGAACTGAAATATGGATATAATAATGGCAAGCTGCAGGAACAGGAGGGACCTCCTGAGGCAAGACGGCTGCTCAGAGAGGCAGGTGCAGAAGATGCCGCAGTGGAGAGGGCATGTTATCTGGTGGCACATCACCACACCTACAGGAATATAGATGGTCTGGATTATCAGATACTGGTGGAGGCCGATTTCCTCGTCAACATGTATGAGGATAAGGCGGACGCAGATACTATAAGGACGGCATACGTTAATATATTTGCCACGGAATCCGGCAAAATGCTGTGCAGACAGCTCTTTTCGCTGGAATATTGAAAAAAAGATGAATTATGTTATACTTAACAGGTCAGAGATGGTGACAGTGTAGATGTCACTGTCAGATTTGGAGGAGAAAGATGAAGCTTTATATATCAAAGTTACTGTCTACAGCTTTGCCAATAGTAGGAGTGCTGTGTATATTTGGATTTGCATTTGCAGGAAATATAAGCATGGGCTGGATTCTGTTCGTAGTGCTTGCGCTTATATCAGGCATTATAAACACCATATTCTTCAGATGTCCGCACTGTGGCAAATCAATACCGGCAAACTGTACGGTCAACCAGAAGTATTGTCCTCTGTGTGGAGAGGATCTCGGTATGAAGCCTTCAAGAATAAGCTACTACGGAAAATGCCGCAAGAATAAGAACGGAGTTATGAGAGGTTATTCCACAGTTGGACCTATGGTATTCATAGTAAGCCTGCTCATACTGTTCCTCATTGTGGTGGCTGTATTTGGAGTGGACAGTCTCAATAAAGGTATGGGAAGGATTGCAGTCATACTTGCATTCTGTGTGAGCGTTATACTTGCGATATTCTGCAGGATAGCGGTATCATCGGCGGTGAAGATGGATGACAAGGCGATATATTTCAGTAAGATACCATTTATGTGGAGAAAATACGAGATAGATGATATAGTAGAGAATGAGCGCGTTGTAGAGCCGTTCTATCACGTGAACAGAGGATACATATTTGCAACCTCAAAGGGAATGGTGGCTATACCGATGGCATCATATGCAGGTGGCCAGGAGTTCTTTACAGAATTTACCTCAAGGATAGGCCAGAGCATGCCGGATGTGAGACCGGACCTTGTGTTGTCCAAGAGATCAGATCAGGCAAAGGCTGATGAAGAGCACTATGAGGAAGCGGTGAAGCTTTACAACGAGTATTACGGTGAGAAGAGATAGAATACACACTTAATTAATGAAAGGATAACGAGATGGACGTAAAAGACATTGGAAAAAAGATTGAGAACGTGGAGCTTGTTGAGGCTATGCACGCAGTTAGAGAAAATGAGAACAAGGATACACTTAAGCAGCTCTTTGAGTCAGTGGTCCATGCAGTATTTATAGTTCCTGCAAAGTTCGACCAGGAGCCAAAGCCTGATGAGAATGGAAAGGTTACATTCCAGGACGGAGTGAAGATCAACTTCTCACTTCTGACAAATGAGCAGGGAGACAAGGTACTTCCATGCTTCACAGATTATGAGTCGATGGCTTCATCGCAGTTTAACGATGGCTTCCAGAGAATAATACTTCCATATAAGCAGCTTGAGGATCTTGTGTTCAATTCAAATGGAAACATAAGCGGAATAGCTATGAATCCTTTCACTGAGAACTGCTTTATATCAGGAGAGTTTATCCGTCAGTACAGAGAGCGCTCACGTACAGGACTTGTACAGAGCAAGATCAAGCCAGGCGCAACAGTCAAGCTCAGAACACCAAAGTATCAGCCGATACAGATGCTTGATGCTGCAAGAGAGTATCTGGCAGACAAAGAGAATGTTGACAGAGCGTATATACAGATGATGGAGGAGCAGGGACAGGAGGATAAGTATCTTGTTGCTCTTGAGGTAAACGGAGACGAGAAGCCTGTATTTGCCGGACTCATACCTCTTATGAAGCCTCATTCATTTGGCATCGAGGTGGCACTGGTCAGAGCAGACAACATGCTTGGTAAGAAAGTGACAGAGGTGACAGAGCCGTTCTATGTTAGAGCCGGACTTGAAAATTAAATGAGAGGATCGTTATGTTAAAAAAATATCTGACTATATTTCTTATATCCATGGTACCAATACTTGAGCTTCGAGGCGCCATACCGTATTCGGTGGGCTTTGGACTTCCGAGTATACCGTCATTTATAGTGTGCGTCATAGGCAATATGATACCGGTTCCATTTATATACTGGTTTGCAAGACGTGTGCTTGAGTGGGGAAAAGACAAGAGATTCATAGGCAAATTCTTCACATGGTGTCTTGTGAAGGGAGAGCATGGCGGACAGAAGCTCATGGCAAAGTCCGGCACAGGAGTGTATATCGCACTTCTGCTGTTCGTGGGAATACCACTTCCGGGAACCGGGGCGTGGACAGGAACACTGGCAGCCAGTTTCCTTGAGCTTGACTGGAAGAAAAGCGTTATCATGGTCATGCTGGGAGTGATCATGGCAGGAGTGATCATGTACCTTGGAAGTATAGGATTGTTCGGAGCGATAGGTCTTTTGAAATAATACTGATATAAGTAAGATTTACAGAGAGGTTGATAAATATGGCATTTAATCCGGGAATGATGTTTAAGATCAAAGGAGCCTGGGAGCGGTTCGTCCAGAATCATCCAAAGTTCCCTATGTTCCTCAGAGCAGCCGCAGCCACAGGAATAAAGGAAGGCTATATAATAGAAGTGAAGATCACAGATACAGAGGGCAAGACCATTTGTACCAATGTGAAGCTCACAGATTCCGACATGGATCTCATAGATGTCATAAAAGACATGAGTACAAACGGAAGATAGACGGACAGGATCAAATATACTAGAAATTATATAAAAGACTTCTTGACTTGCATAGGTCGATTGTGTTATTGTAGACTTTGCGATGAAAGAGGTCTTTTTTTTGTGCCTTAAAATAACAATGGAGGTAAGTGGAAATGCGCGTTAAAATAACATTGGCATGTCAGGATTGTAAACAGCGTAATTACAATATGACAAAGGATAAGAAAACGCATCCAGACAGAATGGAAACAAAGAAGTACTGTAGATTCTGCAAGGCTCATACAGTACACAAGGAGACAAAATAGTCTGAACCAGTAAGGAGGAATAGAGTTATGTCTAAATCTAGTAAAGAAGAAAAGTCAAATACTCTCAAGAGAAGCTGGTTTCAGGAATTAAAGGGAGAGTTCAGGAAGATTACATGGCTTGACAAGAGCTCCCTTGCAAGACAGTCATTTGCGGTAGTTGTTTCCTCAGTCGTACTCGGCTGTATCATAGCTATCGTAGATTGGTTGATCCAGATTGGTTTGAATTTCATAGTTGGGTAAAGGATGGTGGAGAATATGTCAGAGGCAGAGAATGCAAGATGGTATGTTGTTCATACCTACTCAGGATATGAAAACAAAGTAAAGGCTGATATTGAGAAAACAAAAGAAAACAGAAATTTACAAGACCAGATTTTAGAGGTAGTCGTTCCGGTTGAAGATGCCACAGAGATTAAGAATGGTAAGCCAAAGTCGATCGAGAGAAAGATACTTCCTGGTTACGTTCTCATCAACATGATCATGAACGATGTTACATGGTATGTTGTACGTAATACCAGAGGAGTTACAGGATTTGTCGGATCAGATCCAAGAAAGCCTGTACCACTCACTGATGAGGAGCTGAGCAATCTGTATCAGACCTCAGAGGAGGTTGTCATCGATGTTGAAGTGGGAGACTCAATAACGGTTACTTCAGGTGCCTGGGAAGGCACAGTAGCAACAATTAAGGCAATTAATACTGCAAAACAGACCGTAGCCATCGAAGTAGAAATGTTTGGTCGTGTGAATACTGTTGATATTGCGTTTGCTGATATCAAGAAGTTGTAATTATCAAGTGGATTGTACCACAGTATTTTGGAGGAATGCTAAAATGGCAAAGAAAGTAGAAGGATACATCAAATTACAGATACCTGCAGGAAAGGCAACTCCTGCACCACCTGTTGGACCAGCTCTTGGTCAGCACGGTGTAAATATCGTTGCTTTCACAAAGGAATTCAATGCAAGAACAGCTAATGAGGGTGACATGATCATTCCTGTTGTTATCACAGTATACCAGGATAAGAGCTTCAGCTTCATTACAAAGACTCCACCTGCATCACTTCTTATCAAGAAGGCATGTAACATCAAGTCAGGTTCTGCAAACTCAAAGAAGACTAAGGTTGCAACAATTTCTAAGGCTAAGGTTCAGGAGATCGCTGAACTTAAGATGAAGGATCTGAACGCTGCAAGCCTTGAGTCAGCTATGAGCATGATTGCTGGAACAGCTCGTTCAATGGGCGTTACAGTTGAAGAGTAATACAGATATTTAGTGGGAGGGTCGCTCCCGATATGACCACAGGAGGTTTATAATAATGATAAAGAGTAAGAAATATGTAGATGCAAGCAAGCTCTATGATAAGACCGCTGCTTACGAGGCAACTGAGGCAGTTGCTTTAGTTAAGAAGATGGCTTCAGCTAAGTTTGATGAGACAGTAGAGGCACACCTCAGACTCGGTGTTGATGGACGTCACGCTGATCAGCAGGTTCGTGGTGCCGTAGTTCTTCCACACGGAACAGGTAAGACTGTTAAGGTTCTCGTATTTGCTAAGGGTGCAAAGGTTGACGAGGCTCTTGCAGCAGGCGCTGATTACGCTGGTGGAGACGAGCTCGTGCCAAAGATCCAGAACGAGGGATGGTTAGACTTCGACGTTGTTGTTGCAACACCTGACATGATGGGCGTTGTAGGACGTCTTGGTCGTGTACTTGGACCAAAGGGTCTCATGCCAAACCCTAAGGCTGGAACAGTTACTATGGATGTAGCTAAGGCTATCTCAGATATCAAAGCTGGTAAGATAGAGTACAGACTTGACAAAGCCAACATTATCCATGTGCCAGTGGGAAAAGTTTCTTTCACAGAGGAACAGTTAAACGAGAATTTCCAGACTTTAATAAATGCTATTGTTAAGGCAAAGCCAGCTGCTGCTAAGGGTCAGTACCTTAAGAGCGTTGTAATTGCTTCAACAATGGGCCCTGGTGTAAAGATCAACACAACAAGCTACGTATAAAAGCCGGTTGACCTGAGCATCAGTCACACAAAAGCCCCACACCACTATGAGATATCTTCAGGATATTGCGTAGGGTGTGGGGCTTTTTGTATGCAAAAAACGATGACAATAAATACTGATCAACATAAAATAGATTATCTAAATACATATTGACAACTATATCCAAAAGTAAGATACTGTATATAACATAAATGGAGAGGATGAGTATGGCAACAAAAATAAATATTAATACAAAACAGTTACATGCGGATATAAAGGCGTTGAAGGACGATATTGATGCGAGTATGCGCGAAAGACTTGTTATTCAGTGTGGATATGAAGAACTTGCGTCACAGTGGCGTGGACCTGCCGCAAAAACTTATGATGAAGGATTTCGAAATGCTATGACCAATATGAAGGCTTTATATAGTGATCTTAAGGATAAGATAGATGGCGTTTATGACATGTGTAAATTGTTTGAGAAGTGTGAAGCTTCTGTATTGGATAGGATTCAGGAACTCTGATCGAGCAAAATTCAGGAAGGAATGGTTATGTGAAAAGCGATACAGAAATAATAGTGGTGCCATTAAGGCAAATGTTGCTATTTGAAAAACTATATGCGCAGAACTTTGCGGATATGCTTGTGCGATTTGGAAGTATTATAGAAACATGCAACAAAATAAATGGTTATTGGGAAAGTGATGGCTGGACAGATATTTATGAAGATATGGCAGATAAATCAGATCGTATGAATGAGATCGTAGACGATATGTCTAAGTACTATGTGGATATTGTAAATATTACAGAAAGCTATGATGTTGTGGAAGCAATTAATGTGGATATTGGAGAATCTTTGTCGGGAGACGTAATTAACTAAAAGAAATATTGGGTTAAAAAGTAATATTAAGGGGTAAATGATGGACGGCACTGGTATAGAACTATATGTACATCTTGAGAAGCTGGAGGACGAAGTAGAACAATTTAATAACGTCAGTAAAAACTTTGGGGATTACATAGATATGTATAAAAGGCAGATGGATGTTATACGATACAGCAAAATGGCAGATGGGTTATATGACATGCCAGCACTTATAAGAACTTATGATGAGTTTGTGGAAGAAGCTGATCGGTTGAACAAGTTTTCAAAAGCTTTGCAAGATATATACAAAGAGTATAAGATGTGTAATGATACATATACTCAAATGGGTATAGACCTTGGAAATCAATATGCAATTACCCCGTGGGCAAAGACAAATGAAGGAAAGATAGTCATTGGGACGAGCATAATAGTGGGATTGCTGGTGATTGCTATTGTAGCACCAGAGGTTACTGCTGCAGCGATGTCTACTGGCGCAATGACAAGTACAACAGCAGCAACTATGATAGAGACAGTAACGGCAGACATGGCGTGGGGTTCTCTAACAACATCTATGATGAATGCAGAGTATTCATGTTATATGGCATGCAAAAATGGAGAAAATCCTGCGGATGCCTTTGCTGATGCATATATGTGGGGTGCTTTGGAAGGTGGAGCCACTGGATTACTGGAAGGTTTTGGGGAGACGTTGGCTATAGTGAAAAGTGCAAAGACGATGACTAATACTGCAGCTTTTTTACAGCAATATAAAATAACCGGTTATGTAAATGGCGTTAACTTCGCAGTAATGGCGGGGAATTCGGCTTTGTCGACATCCATATATTGCGCCCAAGAGAAATCACATTGTAGAAACGTTTCGTTGGAGGATGCCGCAATTCAATATAAAGAGAATTTTACATATAATTTAGCGATAGATACTGCTGTTGGAATTGGCGAGAAATTTGTTGACGTAAAAAGAACAAAAAGTATAGAAAAAAATAAGGCAATGGAAGGAGAAAAGCGCAAGGTTGGAAAGCTTTCGACAAAAGAGAAAACTGTCCGGAAAATTACAAGTAAAAATGAAGGTTACAGTCAAAATCAGGCTTTTTTAAATGGAGAAAAATCAACGCGTAATGCTCAAGGAAGTATAAGTCCGACATTGTATAAGGATGGAAGTTGTATTGATGTCAGAAGTTATAATATTCAAAATGAAAGTGGAAGGGCAATGCTTATCAAAGATGTCACGACAAGAAGCCAGAAAATGAAAGCAAATTTGCCCACAGGAACAAAGCAGACAATAGTTATTGATGCAAGAGGACGGAGTATATCAAATAGAGATTTAAAAGATCTATACATGAAAGCAAAGTGTGCATTAGATAGCGATGTTGAAATTAAATTTATTAGGTAAGAAATGATTAGAGAAGATACAAATAAAAATATTATTGAAAGATTTCCAAGCATGGAGAGTGATCTCAAATTGCATGCGATTCCCCAACTTAATAAAAATAAAGAAGATATATGGACAGCTATAAAAATATTAGCATTTTATGCGGTTTTGGGCGTGTATGCGTATTATAAATATATGGAGATGACAGGTGAACCGCATACAAGCCCTTCCGTTACAAGATATACGCTTATGCTTCTGGGGGCTGTACCAGTAGGAATAGTGATTGCTCTTGTGGCCTTATATGATAGTATTCGTGATTATTTACGAAATAGACCCTCAAGAAAGAAAATAAAAAAAATAAGAGAGAACTATTTGGAGGATGTTAGCAAGCAGATAATTTCTTACAGAGAAGCCGCTTTAGAATGGATGAACAAACGGTTTGTGCCGGCAGAGAATCTGATAAGAAGAATTATGAGGGGAGAGAAAAAGATTCGTAATCAGGGAGATGTAATGCTCACATATAGACTAGGAACAGGTGATCTGGATATATCAGAGCATATCATACTTCCCAATATGGTAAATATACCACAGAATATTAAGTTAAAGAGAACTTGTAAAAAACTCAAAGAAGAATACGGAATAATACATGATATCCCCAAAGCTATAAGTCTGGACGAGGTGGGATTACTTGGCGTAGTTTTTTTTTTCAAGCAGAAGACGGCATACGAGATAGTTAGGGCATTGTCTACGCAGATTTTGGTAAGTGAAGTGCCAGAGGATCTTAAGGTTGCATTTGTGTATGATAGTGTTAATAGTAAGGGGTGGAATAAATATGAGTCGTTCACGAGAACTCAGATGGAGACGGGCATTAGTCTTGTAGCAGGCACTCCTGAAAAAAGAGGAAAAGTATTAGACATGCTGGCACTGGCAATCGAGGAAAGAAAGGCTTTGAATGGAGTCGGCGTAGAAAATATGAAACCGCGGTACATAGTGTTTATAGATGATATGGCTTTATTGGAAAATCATAGAATTGTGGAAGCACTGCGTGATGATCTGTGTGTCTGTGCATTTACATTTATTTTGGTGGAGGATTGTATAGAGAAGCTTCCGGGAAATGTTGAATATGCACTTGTTGATTCATCGGAATTTTCAGGAGTCTATTCTATGTCAGATGGTTCATGTATGCCGGTGGTATTTGATAAATTATCAGAGCAAAAATTTGATAAATATATAAAGTACATGAAGAGTGAAAATAAAAACATTGCGGGGAGGTGATTTGTGTTGGAAAAAATAACAGATTATGAGTATGCTCAAATAGAATCCGCTATAAATGGTATATTGGGAATCCGAAATAATATAAGTCAATATATTCTAGATAGTTTATTTCAATCGGCAGAAAGCTTTAACAAGAATTGGAAGGGCGAAGCGGAGACCTTATTCGTAGGTAAACTTGAGCTGCTATACAATGCAATTAGTGACACAAATACCGCAGCATATAATATGGCAATGAGTATGAGTGAGCAGGCATCCGAAATTTATAAAAAACAAAATGAGAAATAATTTAACGGAAAAGGGAGAGTTAATGCAATGGCAGATACAAAGAAATATGGTTGGAATGTACAGATAGATGGTGTTCAATATCTGGTGGAGTACATGAAAGGAAGTATATTTATTAATGGTGGTGAGGCATTCAAACTCAGATCACTGGAGAGAACAGGCACCTTAAGAAAAGATAAACAGTTGAGCTATACAGTTCCGTTAGCAGGAAAAGAACTGAATCTGGTTATAAGCGCAGTGAGTGGTATCAGTCTCATTATGGATGGAATGGATCTGGGAACATATCCAGATGGTGCAGGAGCTAATCAAAAAGCTCCTGCCTGGATAGTAGTATTTTATGTATTATATTTTATAGAATATTGGGGAATAATGGGTGGTGCCATAGGAGGCTTGCTGCTCGGAACTGCGGCAGTCGTGACGTTTATGGTTGCTAAAAGTGAGAAGCTTTCTACGGGCGTGAAGTTGGTAATATGCATAGCATTGTATGTTGTTGCTACTGCGTTGGAGCTGGTTATAAGATCTGCATTAGCAGGGGTGTCTGGCCGGTACAGATAAAATAAGGCCACATACCATATGAAAAATCTGTAAGATATTTCGTGTGGTATGTGGCCTTGTTCTTTATCTTGTATAACTAACTAGGAAATTAGGAAATAGTTCCGTTAGCTGAACATGATATAGTAACTGATTTAGTAACTGTCTGAAGCAGTACGCCTTTTGAGGAGTACTTTTTCCCAACTGTACTAGCAGTTGCTTTGTTGCCAGATCTTGAACAAGAAGGTGTGGCTACCTTCCAGTATGAGCTATTAGAAGTTGCTACAGCTTTAGCGGATGTGCATGTGCTGGAAGAACCTGTATAACGGAATGTTGCTGCAATCTGAAGACTCCAGAGAACGTTTCCGTTAGAATCATTGCAGTATATAGTTTTGGAAGCACTTTTGGTTTTTGTGGCTCTACTCAGAGATGGCTGAGATGGCATTTCCTCGATAACTTCCACAAATGTAAGAGAGTCATCGCTCGTATCTTCTTCTGCGGCCTTAACAGTTGGAACGTTTATTGTAGACAAACAGATGAAGATCATACAACATATAGCTAATAATCTACGTAATTTTTTATTCATATTTATTCCTCCGTATCAGTATTATTGTTATTATCATTATTCTGAGTTTCCGAGCTATTATTTAATTGTGCGTCTTCAGCAGAATCTATCCGTGATTTATCAGATAAATCATCTGGCGTTACACCATCTTGAATGACAATAGTAGTTGATGCAATATCACTACGTCTGGATATCTGCCATTCCTTATACAACATAACTGATATACATATTGCAAAACCCAGTATAACAGAAAGCGCGGTAATGAAAATATATTTCCCATATTTCTTTCCGTTCATGTTGTGGCATATAGTATCTGTGCCTAAATATTCAATATATGTATTGGCACAATCCTTGGGACTTCCAAACTTTTTAGACAGATGTGATACTGTGATCAACTCGCCTTCAAAACTTACTGCGTAATCATACATAGAACTACGCAGCATCTTTAAATATCTCTTTTCCCCCTTTCTGTATATTGGAAACTCTTTTTTAATAGCTTTAATATACTTATCTACAGTTTTTTCGTTTTTTTCATATGCTGAGTTGGCTGAGTTGGTGTTCATTTTCATTCTCCTTTTAATACAATTTCAATATGAACTAATATTATTTTATACTAAAATATCAGAAAATCAATAATGCTTTTGACATTAATAAACAAATTTTGTCAAAATGTGGCTGTTAGTTACAAAAATATAAACAAATAAATTTAGAAAAACAAAACCATTGTTGACAAAACGGTTTAAAAGATGTAATACTAAAAATACAAAATAATTGAATGGAGAAAGATTATGTCGGATAAGATAAATGTCGATACAAGGAAGCTGCACACAGATCTTGTGATTATACAGGACTGTCTGGATCAAAGCACAATTGACAGACGAAACATCCAGAATGATTATCAAGATCTTATTAAAGAATGGAAAGGCCCTGCAGCAGACTCATTTAATACAAAATTTGAGAACAGCGATAGTAAAGTTAAATCCATGTATGAGGATCTTCAAAAGAAAGTGGACTCATTGCTTGATGTATGCAATACGTTTGAGACTTGTGAAAGAAATGTAATTGCTCTGATTGGCTAGGGTGCTTAATAACGGAGGGAAAGTATGTATGTTGAGACGGTGAAAGTACCGATAAATAAACTGGAAACATTTCATGATACCTTGAGCAAGGGGGCAACAGATCTGGGAAATCAGTATGATACGATCATATCAACCTGTGGCAAGATACAGGAATATTGGGAGAGTGAAGGCTGGGCAGATATTTATTCTGATCTTGTATCGAAGATGGATACTATGCAGGCATTTATGGAGGATATGTATTCGTATGGTGATACATTGGGTGAGGTTATAGGAAACTACATCACTGCTGAAGTTGTGAATGGTGATATGACCTCATCGTTACCAGATAACATAATTCGCTGAAGGGATGTAAGCACATGGAAAAAAAGATTAGTGATTTGGACTATTCAGAAATAGCAGCGGCTATAAATGGCTACTTGAATTCAGAAGCAAGTATAAAGCAGTATGTTTTATCTGATTTGGGAAGTGAAGTCGAGACTATAAGAAAAAACTGGAAAGGGGATGCAAGTGACAAATATATTGGAAAACTCGAAAGTGTATACAATGACATATCCAATACATGTACAGCACTTGAAAATTTAGGCGTGGGTATGAGCCGGGAGGCTTCAAATATATACCAAAATCAATAATAGAAGGAAGGATCAAGTATGGGAGCATTTTCAGTAACATCGTCAGAGATGACGAAAAGAACAACAGAGCTTCGCTCGAAAAATCAGTCTCTTAAGAAGCAGATAACCAAGCTCAGAGACAGTAAGGAGGCTCTGAACAGTACATGGGATGGTAGCGCGAAAAAAGCTTTCAGCTCTGCAGTTGAGAGTGATGTTTCACAGATGACAAATTTTAGTAATCTGATAGAACAGTATTGTTCAGCGCTGGACAATATAATAGCTAATTATGAAACTACAGAAGCCACAAATGCAAATACAGTGGCTCAGAGAAAGTATTAAAGGGAGGAAAATACAGATATGTCAGATATGAATTTGAAAGTCACCCCGGCGGAATTGGAGGCTAAGGCTGCTGATTTTAAATCAGTTATGACTCAGACGAAATCGTTGACAGATGATATGATGAATGATGTCACTGGACTTTCATCATCATGGACAGGAGATGCGTCTGCATCGTATATAAACAAATTTAGAAAACTGCAGACGGATATGGATACCATGGGTCGAATGATTAATGAACATGTAAATAATCTTACAGAACTTGCTAAAGAATATACGACAACAGAGAAAAAGAATGCAGCGGCAACGGAATCGCTTGCAGCAAATATTATTTCGTAGGAAAGAAGTGCCATCTCTGATAGCTATCAGAGATGGCATTTTGAGATTGAGGAGGTTATTATGATTGAATTTAAGAAATATCTGCCGATCGGTTCGGTTGTGTTATTAAAGAACGCAAATAAAAGGTTGATGATATATGGAAGACTGCAGAAGGCAGAGGATTCAGATAGCGTAAGGGATTATATAGGATGCCTGTATCCAGAGGGAAATATATCTACAAAACAGACGTATATGTTTGACCATGACCAGATAGAACGGGTATATTTTGTTGGATTTCAGGACCCGGAAGAGTTTGAATTTGTTGACAAATACCTGAATGAGGGAAATAATGGAAAATAGAGGAGTGCTTTTGTATGTAGACCTTGGCAGGCTTGAAGATGAACCATACAGGCTGTCAAAGATATATGATACACTTGGACAGTATATTGATGATATCAGACGTCAGAGAGATATAATATACATAAGCAAGATGGCGGAATCTCTGGATATATCATCCCTGGACAGATATCGTGCTCAACTGGTAGACGAATATGATCGGCTTGGAACTCTGAAGAAGATTCTGGATGAGGCATACGATCTATATAAAGAATGTAATGAAAAATTCGAGGCATCTGGACAGACTCTGTGCAACCTATATGCTGAAACTCCATGGTATGAGACCAGTGAGGGAAAGCTGGCTATAGGCATAGGCGTGCTTGTGGTTACTGCTGCAGTGGCGATAGTCTGCCCTGCTGTACTAGGGGCGGCGGCCGCCACGGTAACACAGTCTATAGCGACATCTGCTATTATTGGTGCTGCCACGTCAGGCGTTATGAATGGAATAGCTTCAATGAAATCCGGCAAGTCATTTTATGATGGATTTGCAAATGGTTTTGAATCTGGAGCAATATTGGGTGCAATCAGTGGAGGATTAGGAGCTGGAACATCTGCAATTATGTCAGGGGCAGAACTCACAGTAGGAAGAGTCATGGCTGTAAAAGCTATGAATATGGTATCTGATGCAACTGTAGATACTGTGGTATATGCGTATCACTCAAACAAGTATGATAAAGACTTTACTGGCGGAGATATAGTTAAGACTTGGGTAAAAAGTGCGGCAACATCGTTTGCTATGCAGTCTGTTGGAGGTGGGAAGTCGTCGTCAAAGGCGGAGAGTGAAAATGGTGTTATATCTACTGGCAAAGGACAGGGAGGGGGTGGAGGTAATGTTAATTGGAAGAATGGCAAAAAAACTGTTGATGTAAACGGAAAAACTGTTACAATGGATAAAAACACATTTGATCCTGGTTTTGTAGACAAACAGGGTCGAACGAATACACAGAGAATGGAGCAAGGACTGGCACCTATTGGAACAGATGGAAAATCTGTTAATATACATCACATTGATCAAACAGATAATGGACCAGTTATGGAAATAACGGCTACAGAGCATCAGCAGAATTACAGCAAACTGCACACTAATATAGGACAAGCTCCATCTAAGATTAATAGAAGTAAGTTTAATAAGTGGAGAAGAGAATATTGGAAATGGCGAAGTAATAATTTAGATTAGTGGAGGTATATATGAGCTATACAAATTTTATTAAAGCAATGGAGTTAGCACCTAAATGTAAATTTTATACTACAGCGGGGGGGAAAAACGAAGAAGAAATTAGAAAATCAGAGCAAATGCTTAATATAAAATTTTCAAATCAAAGTATAGAATTTTATAAAAAATATGGCTATTTATCATTTTATGGTAATGAAATTTTTGGAATTGACCCAGATGATGATTCAGGAATATTGGAGGGGAATTCTGTTGCTTATGCGTTAAATGACCGGAAAGAATATAACTTACCTAATGAGTGGATACCTATATATAATTTTGATGATGGGAATATGGCATATTTAGATTATTCATATTTAAACGAGCAAAAAGAGCCTAGGGTTATAATGGCATTTTATAATGGTAAGGAATATGAGATAGTTGAAACGTTAGCAGAAGATTTTGGGGATTTTGTTTTGCAATTAGTGCAAGAACAAACAGAAGTGTAAAACTATAAAGGCATGATTTGTAAAAATACATTGTTTACTTAACAACATTTGTTATGAAAACAATGTATTTTTTTATAATTAAATAGAGAAAAACTAAATGACTGTTGACAAAAATAATTGATGATGCAATACTATTGTTTGACAATAATGTAAAGGAGATGGTGTTGTGTCGCGGGAAGATGATGTTGGAGCTGCGGGCGTTGGAGAAGCTGCGAAGGATAGCAGAGATGAGCTTGAAGACATTTTAAAAGCACTTGAAGCTGGTGATTCTGACAAGCATGGACCCAATATGAAGATCATCATAGGTGTAATAGCTGGAATCGTATTGGTTTCAGTTGTGTTAATTATCATGATGGTTAATAGGAAATCTGTTGTGCCTGATTTTGTTGGGTACACAACGGCGGAGGCAAAACAAATTGCCAGAGAGTCTGGTGTAACGCTTGAGGAGAAAAAAGAATACAGTTCTGAGGTAGAAGAAGGATGCGTTATCTCACAGGATATAGCCAAGGGAATGAAGGTGAAACGTAAGGCTTCAGTTGGAATAACGGTCAGTAAAGGCAAGGAGATGACAGTTGTGCCGGAATTTGTTGGTGAAATTCTGGATGATGCCAGAGCTATGGCTACAGAGGCTGGTATAGAGCTTGAAGAAACTGAAGAATATAGTAAGGATGTTGCGGCTGGCTTGATAATTGAACAGCAGGATACACAGGGAACCAGCATAGAAAAGGGGAGTTCTGTAAAGGTCACAGTAAGCCTGGGAGAGCAGACAGTAAAACTTCCTGACTTTGTAGGTATGACCTTGAATGATGCAACTATACAGTGTTCAACCCTTGGAATCACCTTTAGTACCCTCCAGGAGAATTCTGATACCGTTGATGAGAATGTGATCATCAGACAAAGCGTAAAGGCGGGAACTGAGATGACTGAAGATACTCAGTTGTATCTGATAGTGAGTAAGGGCAAGAAGACAAGCTCGTCTGTGGCTGCAAGCTCCGGTTCAGCAGGTGGTGGATCGGGATCATCTGGTGGTTCGGGAACAAATGAACAGGCGGACAGCGGAACATCAAGCGTAAATGAAGATGAGTTTATAACAGAAGAAGAAGAGTGGGGTGATTGATCATGAAAAAGGAGTTAAAGAGAAGGATAATTACAGTAATTGTAGGAGCAGTGATTATGTGTATGGTCAGCCTTGTTCCAGAAATGGTACAGGCATATGCTTCGACGAATGCAGTGTCGGAGGATGCTGGAATCAGGGCTGAATATAATGGTGACAGTGGGGTGCTGACATTGGATGTTTCCACAAATAAGGCGATGATTGACTTTGGACTGGAGGACAAGAAGCCGTGGACTAATTTCAATGTTATAAAGGTTGTAGTAAAGCCTGGAGTTACACATATAGGTAACAATGCATTTTCAGGATGTACAAATCTGGAGTCTGTGGTTATAGAGGGAGACGAACCTCTCACTATAGGACGAAGGGCTTTTTATGGATGTACTTCTTTAAAGTCTGTGGAATTTTCGAAAGGAACTTTGTCGGTGGGGGCGTATGCATTTGCCAGATGTTCAAGTTTGAAGAATGTAGACATGTCTGGATCTCAGATATACGAACTTGGTCAGTTTGCATTTGGAGAGTGCTATAGCATAACCGATTTGAAATTATCAGAGTATACCAAGAATCTGGGAGACTATTGTTTTCAGGGCTGTAACAGAATAAAGAACATAGATATTCCTGATAATTTGTCAAGTGTTGGAAATTGTGCCTTTGCGGGATGCGAATTGTTAGAGCATCTGGATTTTTCGGAAAGACTGACAAAACTGGGCGATTTCTGTTTTATAGGGTGCAAAAATCTTCAATATGTTAGATTGTTAAGAAGACCGGCGGATGCGGATTTTGGAACCGGCTTGTTCAAGGAGGGAAATCCAACCGGAACATATCTGTATACATATGAGGCTGGTAACAACATATATACTCCGGATTCTGATGAGAATGTGATTATCAGGAGGGCTTATAGGTTTGATGAAAACAGTATGAATGTAAGTATTCCGGCTAAGAGTTATTCTTATACGGGAAAGCCTATAAAACCGGTAATTAAAGTTACGGATAATGATGGCTCTGTAGTAAATGCAGATGCATATGATGTTACATACTCGAATAATAAAAATGTCGGAACCGCTGTTATAAAGATTACAGGAAAAAATGAGAATATCGGCACACTCACAATGAAATTCTCAATAGTTCAGGCAGCATGCAAGCTTTCTGTTAAGAAGGATGGTAAGCAGGCCGCAGGTACATATACGCTTCTTCTGAACAGTCGTGGAACAGCATCTATGACCCTGGCAGCTACGACTTCAGGAAATGAGAAGATAAGGTACACAAGTTCAAACGAGAATGTACTCAAGGTCAATGACAGAGGAGTCATAACAGTCACAAAAACGGGTACAGCCAAAATAACAATATGCGCTAATAATAAGACAAAGTCAAATTATAAGCCATGCTCAAAAACAATCACTGTGAAGGTAAGAAAACCTCAGAGCATACAGGTTAAGAGTAAAAAGACACAGTATAATTATAAGAAGGGCGTGAAGAGAAGCATAGGAGCCTCAGCAAAGGGTGGAGTCAGACTTACATATAGTTCATCCAATCCTAAGGTTATTTCTGTAGCGAATAATGGAAAGATAACAATAAAGGGTGTTGGTAAAGCTATAGTTACGATAAAAGCAGGTGATAATGGTGTATATGAGCAGAAGGTAAGAAAGATTACATATTATGTAAGACCGGTGATGTCATCTGTGTCAATTGCCCATAACAGCAAAACACTAAAAGTAACAGTAAATAATCCTACTCCGAATTCAAAGGTTATCGTAAAAGTGTATGAATCGTCAAAGATGAAAAAACTATATGGTAAGCCACATATAAAAACTGTAAAGAAAGGCAAGAAAGTAGTTATTACTGTGAATGTATCAAAGTATAGCAGATACTATCCTGTAATTTATGTGAAGAAAAATGGCGTTGAATCACAGAAGGTTACAAATAGCAGAGGAGATATAAGGAAGTAAGGGGGCATTTCAGATGACGAGAGTAAAAAAACTTATAGCGGCAGTGATGATTGTCTTGGCTATATGTTCATTTGGTATGGTGCAGGCACACGCTGATGAGTCGGATTCGACTGATGCGGTAAAAACCTATTATTGCATAGCAAATTATCCAGTTGGAGTAAGATTAAGTACATCACCAAACGGAAGAGCGCTTGCATGGATAACCATGACCGAGTCTGAAGCAGCGGATGCGTATGTGTATGGAAAAATAGATTACAGTGAGGATAAAGACGAGCTGAAGATACGTGGACTTACCGCACAGTCCATGAGACTCTACTGCGAAAAACTGGCCATAGGCAGTGAGCCATGCAAAATAGACAAGATAATCTCATGTGGAGGCAGTATCATGACTCTTGAGGTTAAGTCTGGTTCATATCTAAAGTGCAATGAAGTCGTGGGGGCTCACCGTTTTGATATTGCTCCAAGCGGACAGGATAATAATGTGTACAAGCCTTCAGCCTTGAATTTATCAGAGGACAGTGCTGAGGTGATCATTTCAGATGATAAACCATATGTATATACAGGCAAGGTGATAGCTCCGACAGTACAGGTCAAGTATGAGGGAAGAGTTATTGAACAGGGTACAGACTATAAGGTCACCTATAAAGACAATATTAATGCAGGAACACAAGCAAAGATTGTGGTGACTGGATGTGGAGATTATGGCGGAGAGATCCAGAAGGAATTTACAATTAAGCCTGCAAATGTGCAGTCTGCATCGATAGATGTGGCATCTTGTGTATATGACGGAACAGCAAAGTTACCAAAGGTTACAGTGAAGCTGAATGGTGCGGTAATGGGCACTGATAACTATAAGATTACTTTAAAGAATAATGTATCGGCCGGAAATAAAGCGGAGGCAGCCATAGAGGGTTGTAAGAATTTAACTGGAAAAGTAAGTAAGACATTTACAATTTCTCAGGCGGATATAACAAAAGCGACAGTGACATTAGCTGCTAATTCTTATACATATAGCGGAAGTTATTTCAAGCCTGCAGTTACAGTTGCGTATGGAAGTGCAAAGCTGAAGGCATCAGATTATACAGTACAATACGCAAATAATAAAGAACCTGGTACAGCTACAGTTACTGTTACGGCAAATGGTTCCAACTGCGTATCAGGAAAGCGAGTTGTAAAGAATTTTAGAATTGAAAAAAAGGTACCGGTGATCTCGTTCAAGAGTCCTATATCAACAACATGGCACAATGCAAATGGAACACATGGCTTTGAGTGTGTTGCACCTAGTGATTGTCAGGGTACATTTAGCTTCAAATCAAGTAATCCTAAATTGCTTGCGATCAATGCGGCAGGTGGAAGAGTTCAGGTTATGAATAACAAAGCATTTGGCAGTGTAGTGATTACAGCTACCTTTACACCAAAGGGAGCGGATGCTGCGCACTATAGTACAAAGTCTATCACCAGAACTATAAAAGTGGTGCCAAACATAGTTAAGATAGCGAATACAGAATCTAAAAAATCAGGACAGTTATATATACAGTGGTCTAATAGTAAGAAGGAGTATAATGCCAGCGAATATAGGATATATTATTATGGCTACAAGAAGGACAGTGAAGATTGTGGACAGATGTCACTATATAATTCAAAGAGTAAGATAACGGGTACCAGTACAACCATAACCGGACTGAAAGCTGGAAAATATTATATTAAGGTTGTTCCTTGCTATAAGTCAGGCGGAAACGTGCAGAATGGTGCCAGCACAAGTGCTGTAAAGTGTGTTATTAAATAGTCGAAAGAGGAAATCTTATGGAATTTATGACTCCTGTGGATAAATATATGATATCGGGTGTCCATCGTATAAGAATAGGAAGTCTTGACGAGAATGAGATTGTGGTGAGAAGCCCGGAAATGATTGGTGTTCAGACCGAATTTGTGGAAAATGGAAATGGATGGATTATATGTGATACTGGCAGTCGTAGCTTGACCGTGGATGGCAATCTGGTACAGTCAGGATACAAGCTCAAATGTGGAGATATTATAGAACTCGGTGCTTTAAGGATAATATATTGTGTGCAGATTATCGGTGTGATTATACAGAACGACTTAAAAGACAGTATTATTGTCAATCTGCCATACTTGGATTCAGAGGCGCTTAAGTATGAGGATGTTCAGGGAAAAGACAGATTTTTTCACAGATCCCCCAGAAATACGAAGGAGCCGGTTATAGAGTCTGTGACAATTGAGAATCCACCGGCAAAACAGCAGATAGAAAAGAAACCGCTCTTGATGGTTATAGGACCAACATTTACGATGATGATCCCTATGATGCTTGGAGGAGTTCTTGCTATGTACAGCTACAGATCATCAGGGAGCAATTCTGGAATGCTTATGTATACAGGTCTTATCACTGCTGCTGCATCTGCGGTTATAGGAGTGTTATGGGCCTTCATCAATATGCATTATGATAAGAAGAGAAATGCACAGGGGGAGCTTGACAGGAGATCTGGGTATGCCAGATATCTGAGGCGGCAGATAAAACAGATAGCTTCTAATCAGAATACTATAAAAAATATGCTCGGAGATATGTACAAATCTCCTGATGTTATAACGCAATATACAGATCAGTCAACTGAATTGTGGAATAGAAACAGGAATCATAAGGATTATCTGGTGGAGCGAGTTGGCCTGGGAACATTGGATGTGTCAGAGTATATAACTGTTCCTAAGATACGAATGGAACAGTCTGATGATGAATTGATACAGATCCCGGGCAAAGTAAAGGCTGTATATTCACGAATAAAGGATGTTCCGCAGGGCGTGGATCTCGGAGCTACAGGTATAATAGGTATAGTTGGAGCGGGAGATAAGAGCAAAGCATTTGATGTGGCAAGAACCATGATTGCACAGATAGCAGCGAATAATTCTTATCGTGATGTAAAACTTGCATTTGCATTCGATTCTGAAACTGATAGCAGTGAATGGATGAACTATAGGTTTATGCCGCATGTGTGGCTCGATGATTATAGTGAGAGACTGATGGCGTCAGATAGAAGCTCAGTGGACGACCTGTTTTTCAGAATTATTGATATTCTGAGAGACCGGGAACAGAAAGATTATACTATAGAGAAGCGACAGTTTACTCACATTGTGTTGTTTGTTGCTGATACTTCTCTGCTGGAAGGGCATGCGATAAATAAGTACATAACAACAGATGCACAGAAATATTCTTTCACAGTGGTAACCTTGGCTGATAAGGAATCGCAGTTGTTGAATGACACTACTTATGAGCTTATAATCGACAAACAGTTTTCGGGAATCCATAGGATGAAGACGGATGAGTATAGCCATGTAGATTTTGATAAGGTGACAGAAAGTCAACTGGCAGCTTTTGCCGACAGAATAGCAGTTATAAAGGTGAACGAAGATGTGGAGGCTGGCGGTATACCCGACAGCCTTACATTTTTTGATATGCTGGGAATACAAAGGCTGGAAGAATTGCGGGTTCTCGACAGATGGAAGACAAACAAAAATTACAACAGTATGCGGGCTGTCATAGGTCAGTCGGCTGGTGGCAAGGACTGTATTCTTGATGTACATGAGAAATATCATGGCCCCCATGGGCTTGTTGCGGGAACTACAGGATCGGGAAAGTCGGAGACGTTGCAGACATATATTCTCTCAATGGCGATAAACTACAGCCCTGATGATATAGGCTTTTTCATTATTGATTATAAGGGCGGAGGAATGGCAAACCTGTTTGATGGTCTTCCACACATGATAGGAGCAATATCGAATCTGTCAGGAAGTGCGATAAAGAGAGCTATGGTGTCCATAAAGAGCGAGAATATGCGAAGACAGAGAGTCTTCAATGAGGCCGGAGTGAACAATATTAATAATTATACCAAGCTTGTAAAAGCTGGTGAGGTAGAACTTCCGGTACCACATCTGTTTATAATAGTGGACGAGTTTGCCGAGCTGAAGCGAGAACAGCCGGAATTTATGAAGGAGCTTATAAGTGTTGCACAGGTTGGACGAAGCCTTGGTGTTCATCTGATCCTTTCTACGCAGAAACCAGCAGGAACAGTCGACGAAAATATTTGGTCAAATTCTAAGTTTAAGCTGTGTCTTAGAGTGCAGGATAAGCAGGACAGTAAAGAGATGCTGCACAAGGAGGATGCTGCTTTTATAACTCAGGCAGGAAGAGGATATCTGCAGGTTGGAAATGATGAAGTGTATGAGCTATTCCAGTCTGGCTGGAGTGGAGCTGAGTATCGGGGAGATGCGGTTTCTGGTGAAGATACACGAACTGCGATACTTTCAGCTTCTGGTTCGGAGATTATAAGAAAGAAGAAAATTGCCAAAGTGTCAAATCCGGCAAACAGCGTAACGCAGTTGGATGCGGTTAAAGAGTATTTGGCCAAGGTAGCAAGAGAAAATGGATATAACAGAGATTATAGTTTGTGGATACCACCAATAGCTAATCCTATATTTATAGACGATATAGATAATGAATATCCGATAAATAAATCAGATGATACATATTCATTGGTGGCAACTATAGGAATGTACGATGATCCATCAAGGCAAAGTCAGAAACCATATAGGATAGATATTGCGGATGCTGGAAATATTGCAATATGTGGAACGAATGTAAGTGGTAAAAGTACCTTTGTTCAGACACTTATTGCATCATTGATAACCAGATATAAAGCTTCAGAAGTGAATATATACATAGCAGACTTTAGCAATAAATCTTTGCGGTGCTTTGAACAGGCTCCACAGGTTGGCGGCTTTGTTAGCGAGGATGATGACGACAGAATTAGGAAACTGATATTCTTAATAAACAGGATTATATCTACAAGAAAAAATATTCTTGGTGGAATAAGCTTCAACTCCTATAAAAAAGTTAACAAAAACGATATGCCTGCAGTAGTGTTCATAATAGATAACTATGCTGGATTTCGTGAAAAAACAGCAGAAATATATGATGATAATATGCAGAAGATTGTTCATGATGGTACTGCATATGGAATATATACGATTGTAACTGCAAATGGATTTGGTAATACGGGAATACCTGGAAGGATAGAAGACAATATATCTGAAACAGTGGCATTGAGCCTGAATGAAAAGTATATGTACTCATCGGTTCTGAGAACAGGAAGAGTGGAGCTTGAACCGGAAAATCTAAAGGGAAGAGGACTCATAAAGGTCGATGGAGAAGT
>OGCQ01000799.1_pt1 | contig 46745 bp, 45 predicted proteins | sample 1570161 | NCBI WGS metagenome assembly OGCQ01 (sample SAMEA4384402, study PRJEB24528) | human gut metagenome | reverse complement strand
ATGTTCACCGACCGGGGTTACATCGCCTATAAGGGCTATTACAGCATGGAGGAAGTAATGAACGGCGGTCAGAGCAGCCACATGGTGCTGGGAGGGCTTTCACGATGATCATTCGGGCGGAACTGAAGTGTAAGCAGACCGGGTGCGAGACAGGCCCCTGTGCCGTGGCTGCATGGATTTCGAGAAATACGGTCAGGACTGCGTGACAAAAACAGAGTTCGGCCTGCTGCGCCGCTTTGACCCGCCGTTCCCGGTGCAGCAGCAGGAACAGAGGATGATGTAAGCAAAAGCGGCTCGATCCATTTGGATCAAGCCGCTTGATGAGCAGATAAACCGGAAATTATCTAACGTAGAGGTGAAAAGATTAGTGCGCCTATATCGACAATAATGCATATTAGTATCGTTGGGAGCATAAGGCAACGCCTTTCCTCCGACGATTGAGTTGTTCCCCACAGTAGTTTGAAGTCTACTTTTGTATAATCATAAGACAACGCTTTTGCTTGCAAATATACTGTGAAGCCCATTAGGATATAACTCACAAAGTGAACAAACAGCCAAAAGAGAGAATAGCTATTTGCCAAAAGAAACTGCCCTCCTAAAGGTTCTAAGGCCATCCACGAAATAATAAATGCTATCATCGAAAACATTCGAAAAAAATGGGCTTTTTTTCGAACTCGATTTCTCGTATGCGTATGTTCCCTCATAAGTCACACCTCAAAACAACCTCACTAAGATAGTATCTCCACATCATGTAAATTGAGTCTCTCGACGTCTGTGTTTGTGCTGACTTGCTCTGCAACAGTCTTCTCTGCCACAAATTTTTGTTTGCCACATCATAGCACACCCCCAAAAATGTGTAAAGCCAAATTCTACACCGAAAGGAGATCTTAACCTTGAAAGATGCAACACAATTCCATATCCGACCTGCCCGCCCGGAGGAGGCGGGCTTATTTTATACCCCGCACCCCGAAGAAGATAAGCGGCTGGGTACCGTTGGTCATGTCCGCATGGACTTCGGGCGCAGTGGCAACGAGTTCTGGCATACCTGGTGGCCCCGCGGCCCGGAGGAGCTGAACAGCCCCGCGTTCAAACTGGAACTGCAGGAGGTCGTGGACACGCTGCGGGAGAGTGTGCTGAAAAATCGCTTCGCCATGGAGCGTTTCTGCTATGACCACGGCGGGAAAATCGACGGCGGCTATGTACAGAACTACGGCTACATCGTGGAAACGGAGCGCTACCGCTACTGCCTGCGCTGCAATCCGTCTCCGGGCGATTATAACTGCTACTGTACGGCCTATGATCTGGATGTCCAGCGGCAGAACATGGCGCGGGAAGAAGCGCCTCACATGGAGATGGGAGGCATGGTATGAGCATGGGAACGGCTTGTGCCAGAGGGCCTCCCGCACTGTCAGACCATTCTAAATCTTTCCGTTGACTTACGGATGGTTGTGTGGTAGTTGTTTGTGCTACCAAAAAAACGAAAGGAGAAACGCACATGAAGAAGAGAATCATGACCCTGATGGCGGGAATGCTCCTGCTGCTCACAGCCTGCGGGCAGACGAGGGACAACTCCACATCGACGATGCTGCCAGTGGCGGCGGTGCAGAGCGCAGCACAAGGTGTGGCTGGTGTAGCGGACAAGACGGCGGACAAGGCTGAAATGCCGCAGAAGGAGGAAAAAACCGAAGGCAGTGCGGATGCGCTGCTGCCTGTCGAGCGGGCGGGTGCGGAGAATGTGGATAAAGCCACGGAAAAGCAGCCTGCATCCGCTGAAACGGCACCGCCCGCTGCACCGAAAGAGCCGGCAATACCCGCGCCTGCGCCGGAGGATAAACCTGCTCCCGCACCCACATCGGTACTTGCACAGAAGCCGGCAGAGAAGCAGGAGGAAGAACCTGCGCCTGCGCCTACGCCCGAACCTACGCCAGCGCCTAAGCCTGCCGCCAGCGGAGACATCTACTCCATCGCGGAGGCCATTCAAGCGGGCAACGAGTACGCAAGAGCGCAGTACGGCGTGACCATCGACACCGGTATGACCGCCGCTGACTCCAGCTACTTCCCCGGTACGGCAGACAGCGTGGCATGGCTGGCGGAGAACGGCGGGCAGGCGGCACTGACCGCCGCTGTAAAGGGCAACGTGGACGCCACCTTCGCCTGCCTCGCCGCCATGGACGGCGCGGAAGCGGTCAGCGTGTATGCGCGGTTCAACTGCACCGTCCGCTACGACGCGGCATCGGACGAGTACATCGTAGTGGTGCTGTACGGATAAACAATCAAGCACCCGACCGAAAGGCCGACAGCGTATGCTGCCGGCCTTTTGCGTTGGGGGGAAGGAACGCTATGAAGAAAACAATTCCCAAGCTGCTGACGCTGGTGTGCCTACTGGTGGCTGTCATGGGGCTGTCCATCGTGACCGCCCACGCCGCCACGGTCACGGGCACCGTCAGCAGCGGCAACGAGTACCGCTACCACGAGGACAAGACGCCTGTGTCCCAGTGGGGGCCGTACACCAGCAACAAGCTCAAGTATTTCACCCGGAACGACACCGGGGAGACTGTCCCGGCCTACTGTATGGAGCCGGAGGTGCGCTCCGCCAGCGGCGATTTGCAGTATTCCTCCACATCGTGGAGCGACCTGACGTGGAATCAGCGGTATGCCGTGACGCTGGCCATGGCCTATGGCTACGGCGGCAATTACGGCTTCAATATGCACCCGGACTGCGCGCAGCTGGCGACGCAGGCGGTAGTGTGGGAGTTCGTGTGCGGCTACCGCAGCCCGGTGTACCCCTACGCGCTGTACGACACCACCTGCGCCAACCTGTTCCATTATGCGGGCGACGACGTGGCGGTGGCGTACAACATCATCATTGACCGTATTATGAACCACGGCAAGATCCCCAGCTTCGCGGTGCGCTATCGTGGTCAGCTCAGTGACAGCAACGCCATCCAGTTGACATGGGACGGCAGCAAATACACCGGCACGGCCACCGACACCAACGGCGTGCTGCCGCAGTACGCCTTTCGTGCCGGTATTAACGGTGTGACCGTCAAACAGCGACGGAATGTGCTGACCGTGACGGCCACAAAGGACGCAGCGGCGCAGCTGAACGGCTATATCAGCAGCGACTACGGCTACTCGCTGGATGTGGAGGGCACAGAGTCCGTGCTGCTGGAGCCCAGCAACGGCAGCGGCTACCAGGCGTGTGCGGCGCTGACCTCACTGCCCGACCCCGTGTGGGCGTACATTCATTTTGAGGTCAAAACTGTGGAGGAAAAGGGAAGCATCACCGTCCGCAAGGTGGTCGCTACGGGCGCACCTCTTGCAGGTGCGGAGCTGCTGTTGGAAACCTCCGCAGATGGCAAGACATGGACGGAGGTGGGCAGAGTGACCACCGACAGCACCGGTGCAGCCAAGTGGGAGGAACTCACACTCGGGGCGAAGTACCGCATTACCGAGGTCAAAGCACCCGCAGGGTACACGCTGCTGACTGAGCCGCTGTTCGCCGGAGTATTGGATAGCAGCAACCGTGATGTTACCATCACCGCCTGTAACAATGCGGGATTTGCCCTGCCGTTCACGGGCGGCACGGGATTTACGACCTATATTCTGTTCGCAGCACTCGCTCTCATGGCGGGTGTTTATTTTTGCAAAAGAATCGAAATGAAGGAGAACACCAAATGAAAAAGATCCATCGCGTATTGGCCATGCTCATGGCCGCTATTATGGCATTGAGCCTCATCACCACAGCGTTCGCAGAGCCGGTCATCGACACCAGCAAAAAAGCATCCCTGAGCATCTATAAATACGACATCACCAAGGCCGGCAACGATGGCGCGTGGGACGCGGAGTCCTACGTTTCCACCGGCCTGCATGACGATGCGGTTATCGACAAGCTGGCAAAGTACGCCATTCAGGGCGTGGAGTTTACCTACCTCCGCATTGCCGATATCACCATGAACAATGAGGCCGTGGAGGGCCAGCGTCAGGTGGGTGTGCTGTATGGCTTCGACAGCTCCGACCGCAGCAACGCCGTGTTGTCTGCCATCGACCTGACCGCCGCAGACGCTCACAAGACTGAGGGCGGTATCAACTACTTCACCAGCGATATGCTGAACAACAAACTGTCCGCTGCGCTGACTGCCAACGCCACCACCGTGAAAAACACGCTGAAAACGGCTGTGAAGAACGGCGGCGTGGCTATGACCGAGACGGATGCCACCGGCCACGCCTATGCATCTGACATGGAGCAGGGCCTGTACCTCATCGTAGAGACTCGCGTCCCTGAAAACGTGACCTCCACCTGCAATCCCTTCTTCGTGTCCCTGCCCATGACCACCATTGACGGCACGGCATGGAATTACGATGTGACCGTCTACCCCAAGAACCAGACTGGCAATCCTACGTTGGATAAGACTGTGCGCGAAGCAACGAACTCCACCGGCAAGAATACCGGCAGTCTGACCGACATCAAGGACGGTTACAAACATACTGCTACCGCATCCGTGGGTGATGTTGTGGACTATCAGATCATCAGCACCCTGCCCACGATTACCTCCAAGGCGTCTTCTCTCAGCGAGTATACTTACGTCGATACCATGTCCAAGGGCATTAAGTATAACAAGCTGGACGTGGTTATCGAGTTTTTCCGCGATTCCGCCTGCACAGACAAGATCACTACATGGGCCGAGGATTCCGGCACATTTGCGGTGACTTACGATGACGCGGCCAACACCATGACCATCCGCATGACCGATACCGGCCTGAGCGAGATCAACGAGGCGGCCACCGTGTATGCCGACAGCGTCAAGCGCGGGTATAGCGACTGCACCATGCGGATCACCTACGCTGCCACCCTGACCGCCGACGCCAAGATGGGCGATACCGACAATCCCAACGAGGTCGTGCTGACATGGAAGCGCACCAACACGACCTACTTTGATACCCTCAAGGACTGCTGTCATGTGTATACCTACGGTATCGATGTCCTCAAGCAGTTCTCTGACAATGGCGGCAATGTGCGGAACGTGAAATTCCGGCTGCACAACGATACTGACGACTGCTATATCATCGCGGAACAGAAGGACGGCGTGTATTACGCCAAGGGCTTTGCCGCCAAGAAGTCTGATGCTACTACGTTCATTCCCAATGCACAGGGTCACATCGTGGCCAAGGGACTGGAGGACGACGCCTATTCGCTGACTGAGATTGCCACCGACAAGGGCTATGTGCTGCTGAAGGACGCGGTCAAGATCGTTATCAAGACCAGCGAGAACGGCCAGTGTGAGAAGTGCGGTGCCAAGCTGCTGACCGCCTCCGCCACCGTCAACAGCAAGGATGCCAGCATGAGTGAGGGCAACGCCATTGTGCCGCTGACTGTGGTCAACAACCCCGGTTTCGACCTGCCCAAGACCGGCGGCTACGGCACTTGGATGTTCACTATCGGCGGTGTGGCCCTGCTGGGTGCTGCGGCTTTCATCGTGGTGAAGTCCCGCAAGCATAAGAGCGAGCAGTGAAACGCTGGCTACTGGCGGCGGCTTGCGGTGCTGTGGCGTTGGGGCTGATGTTTTATCCACTGGCGGGAGAGCTGGTAAGTGATAAATATCATTCAGACGTTGAAACCACATATACCGCTGCCATTGAGGATACCGATGCTGCTGAACTGACCGCCCAGCGGGAAGCGGCAGAGCAGTACAACGCCATGCTGTCCGGCGCAGCTATCACTGAGGGAGGGGCATCTGCCCCTCCCTTGGCGTATGCCCAGCAGCTCACCGTGGGCGGTGTCATGGCCTATGTGGACATCCCCAAAATCAACGTATATCTGCCGGTGCAGCACGGCACGGACGCGGACACACTGGAAAAGTCAGTTGGTCATGTGGTGGGCACATCACTGCCGGTAGGCGGCAGCAGCACCCACGCGGTGCTGTCGGCACACAGCGGCATGGCAAGCTCCAAACTGTTTTCGGACATAGACCAGCTTGCAGAGGGCGACACGTTTTACATCCATGTGCTGGATGAGGTGCTGGCATACAAGGTAGACGCCATCAACACGGTGCTGCCCATGGACACGAGCCTGCTCCAAATTGAGGACGGCAAGGATTTAGTCACGCTGGTGACGTGTACGCCATTTGGCGTCAACACCCACCGGCTGCTGGTGCGTGGCCACCGTGTTCCCTACACCCCCGAACAGGAAGCGACTGCCGCCGCAGAAAAACCAGCGGCATCCTCGTGGACGCAGCACTACCTCATTGGCCTTGGTATCGGCCTTGGCGCGGTGGCGGTAGTCGGTGGTGCTTACTTTTTGGTAAGGAGGGTGCGCCATGCGTAAGACATCCCTTTTACTGGCAGCACTGTTGGCCGTGGCGGGTATCTGCGTCATGCTGTGGCCGGTGGTCACGGGGAACAGACTCCAAAGCAGCGCCGCAACTGCTGTGCAGGAGTTCCTGGCTGACCGTGACGAGCCGGAGCAGCAATATCCCGAACTGCTTGTGGCTCTACAGGAGTACAACCGCCAGCTTTATAAGGAAAAGCAGTGTAATCTCACCGACCTCGAAGCCTGTGAGGAGCCTGCCGCCGACCTGACTGTCTACGGCATCGAGGACGAGGTAATAGGCGTCTTGGAAATTCCCACCATGGAACTGACCATGCCTATTTACTTAGGTGCATCGGACGCTCACCTTGCCGCAGGCGCGGCAGTGCTGGGCAATACCTCCGCACCCATCGGCGGGGACAGCACCAACTGCGTCATTGCCGGACACCGGGGATGGCGCGGCGCGGACTACTTCCGGCATATAGACCGCTTACAGGTTGGCGATACCGTTACGCTGACAAATCTATGGGAGACGCTGACCTACACCGTGGCCGACATTCAGATCATCCAGCCCCACGAGGTGGACAAGATCAAGATACAGCAAGACCGCGACCTGCTGACGCTGCTGACCTGCCATCCCTACGCTTCGGGTGGGCGGCAGCGGTTTGTGGTGTACTGCGAGAGAACGGAGGTGAGATAACTATAAGCATTTTCGGCAAGGTGACCTTCGTAGGGGACGACGATATCTTCTACGACGATGCAGACGCCTTCCTGGACTGCATCCAGGAGGAGCTTCCCTACCGTGATACCACAGGGTTTCGCTATGAAGTCCTGACAGACGATCCCGCTATCCGCAAGGCAGCAGATGACATCCTGTTTGACTTTCTTGGTGAGGAAAACCCCTGTGAGCTGGAAGACTACACACAGACGATGGGAGGAATTTAGTATGAACGTAAATCGGGAGATGCTGGCGTTCCTGCGGAAGCAGTACCCTGTGGGTACACGCATCCGGCTGGACTCCATGCAGGATCCGTATGCACCAGTGGAGGCTGGCACGACGGGGAAACTGGACTATATTGACGACACCGGGCAGTTTCATATGAAATGGGACAACGGACGGACGCTGGCGCTCATCCCCGGCGTGGACAGCTTTACCGTTTTACCGCCCGAGCTCAGCATGACGAAGCTGTATATGCCGCTTACCGCCGAGCTTTATGAGCCGGATGTGTATGGCAATATGCAGGAAGAGCCGGAGCTGCTGACCGGACACGACCTGACCGCGTATGAGGATCATATCCGCAGCGCACTGGTGAAGTATCGGATGCCGGAGGAGGTCAACCGCGGCATCATGCACTGGTACGATACGCCGGACAGTGTGAACGATAAGGTGCGTTCCGTCACCTTCGACGTGGAGCGGCGAAACGGCAAGCTGTGGGGTATCGCGGAATGTCAGATCAGCGGCGAGTTGTCGGCGGCAGAGCTGACCACGCTGAAGGAATATATTGAAGGACAGGCGTCGGACGGTTGGGGCGAGGGTTTCGAGCAGCATGAGATTGCCGTTGGACGTGGCAGCGAGCTGTATGTGCATCTGTGGCAGGATTACGGTTGGAGCATCCAGACGGAGCAGGAACGCTTCTGCGCCCACTTTGATAAGCTGCCGGAGATGTGCTTCACGCTGCTGCCTGGCACGGGACAGCTCATCTGTATCAAGCGCGGCGAAAGCGGGTACTACCCCAGCGATTGGTCTACCGGTGATGCCCACGAGAACCGCCGTATCGCGGATGAGCAGAACAGAAAGAGGGGTGTGACGCCTGCACAGGAGGAGGCTATGAAGATCGGCAGCATGTGCGGCTGGGATGTACCCGGTGCAGACCCGGACAACTGTGAGGACATCGTACAGCGCCGTGGGGGGATGGAGCTTGGATAAAAAGATTATCTCCATATACATGGGCAATCCCGACAACAGCAATCACGCGGAGCTGGAGCTGCCCGCCACGCCATGGGAAATGGTGGATGCCATGGACAGACTGCGTCTGTCAGAGGGACAGGAACCCTATTGGCAGGTGGAGGACATGGGCCGATATGAATTTCTCGCCCCACATCTTGATGGGTACGATTTATACCAGTTCAACGCACTGGCAGAGAAGCTCCGTACATTCGGTGATGTGGATGCCGTGGCTTTCGAGGGTCTGGTGCAGATGGAGCTTAACAATCTGTATCAGAACAACGGCGGTGAGCTGACGCTCCGGCGGGTACTGGATCTGGCATACAGCGTGGATTGCTGCCATGTGGTGCCGGGGATCACGGACGATGCCGCGCTGGGACAGTTCTACGTGGAGAACGATTTTCTCCCGGATTTGGCAACCGTGCCGGACAGCGTATTGGAAATGCTGGACTACGAGAAGATCGGCAGATCGATGCGTGAGGGTGAGGGCGGCGTACTTACGCCCCACGGCTATGTGATGCAGGAGTCCGAGCTGCGGCAGGCTCCTCCCAACTTGGGTAGGCCGCCACGGAAGCCGCCGTATATGATCTATTTCCTCTGCGTCAGCGACATCCGTGCTGTAAAGTTGTACCTACCCGCAAAGCAGGCGGAGCTGGACGCCGTGCTGGATTGCCTGGAGGTGGACAGCTGGCGGGAGGTGCGGCTGGAGGAGTGCGACGCCGCCATGCCGGAGATGTGGCTCTTCACGGATATGGCCTATGACGGCATGGAGCAGATCAACCGATTTGCACAGTGCCTGGAGGAACTGGACAGAAATAACGAACTGATAAAGTTCAAGGCTGTGGCCGGTCAGCTGGACATCAGAAGCCTGGACGATGCGCTTGCACTGGCAGAGCATCTGAGCGAATATGCCCTTGAGCCGGGGATCCATTCTCTGGAGGAATTGGCGAGGGAGGAGCTCTCCGTCATCGTGAGCGATCCGGATCGTGACCTGCTGACGCGGCATCTGAACATGGAGGCCTACGGCGCAGACCTGTTGTGGCGAGATCAGGGGCTTTTCAGTGACTATGGCTATATCTGCCGCCCAGACGGACAGCCGCTGCAAGTACCGCGGCAAGGCGTGGACATGACCATGCAGTAAAATTTAACAACAATGGGACCGCTTTCCGAAAAGGGACGGCGATCCCTCTTTTGCGTCCTTTTCGGTGAACGGTCACCGGAAGGGAGTGCAAGAATGACGAAGGAAACCGTCGCCCTGTATCTGGAAAATGGATTTAAGGGGCGCAGAAATGTGATCAGCAGCCGGGAATTGGAGCGTGTGCTGGGCATCAGCAGGAACGAGCTGCGGCGGCGCGTCAACCGTCTGCGGCAGGACACCGTACCCATCGCGGCAGACCAGCGGGGCTACTACTTCGCAGAAACGGCGGCGGAGGTCTATGATACCATCCGTGGCTTGCAGAAAATGCGCAGCGGACTGGACGCGGCTATCTCCGGACTGGAGCGTGCATTGGAGAAATTTGATGCGTGACAGCCTGATAAAGCTCATGCCTTGGATGGGCGGTAAGGGACAGCTTATGTGGGCCATACAGATGCTCCTGCCCATCCACTATAAAACACTGGTGGATGTGTTTGGCGGCAGCGGTATCATCACGCTGAATACCGCCGTGCCGAAGGGGTGCCTGCAAATATATAACGACCTGAACCACGACCTGTATAACCTGCTTTTCTGCGTCAAGCACCGCCCTATGGCCCTGACGAAAGAACTGAGCTTTCTCCCTATCAATGCCCGTGATGAGTTTGATGTGCTGCGCAGACAGCTGCAGGGCGAGGACTTCACACAGCTGTATCTGGATGAGGAGCTGCAGCTGGCAGAGCAGATGTTCCCACCGCCGGAGGCGGAGGAGGTCAAGCGGCTGCTGCAAAGCCGTGCGGAGCTGTCGGATGTGCGCCGCGCCGCCGCTATCTACAAGTTGCAGCGATACAGCTATAACGGCAACGGCGACAGCTATGGTGTGAGCTCCTGCGATATACAGCGATTCTTTCGGGATATTTGGGAGTGTTCTCACCGCCTGAAGGATGTAGCGCTGGAGAATAAGGATTTCGAGAGCATCATCACCACCCATAATGATCCGCAGACCACGGTCTATTGTGACCCGCCCTATTATGAGGCGGAGCGTTACGCGGTGGAGTTTCCCCGCAGTGACCATCAACGGCTCCATGACGTACTGGCGCAGCACAGGGGCTTCGCCATGGTGTCCTATAACAACTGCGACTATATTCGCAGGCTCTACGAGGACTTTTTCATCTATGAGGTGGAGCGTCCCAACAGCCAATCCAAGAAGAAAAATGACATATATCGGGAATACATCATGACCAACTATGACCCCCGTGCTTTTGCATCGCAGATGACGATATTCGGAGATTACAGCAGCAATGGGAAGATATGCCGGCTGGTGCATATCCCGGAACGACCTTTGAGAACTTGAGGAGGATCTATCATGAAGAACGAAATGACACTGGACAAGACCGGCCTGACCATCCCCGGCAGCGAGCTGGCAGAATGCGGCATGGCGGGCGTAGATCTGTCTGCCCAGATGACGCATAGCCTTCTGCTGCTTATGCCGCGTGAGATGACAGCGGTACAGACGGCAGACGCACTGGCCGGACTGTTTGACGCGGCATCGCAGCTTGTGTCTGCCCTGCTGGACGCCTGTCGTATGCCCTGCTGTAAGGACTGCGATTCGGACGTGAGGGAATTCGACCTCGATGCCGTGCCTGCGCCGATCCGGAAGCTGCTGCTGGATAGCGGCTGCTGCCCGGCCTTGCTGGAATGCTATCTGGAGGAGGGAGATGTGGTCTATGCTGCCAAATGAGGCAATGTACCCCTACACGGCGAAGGAGGCAAGGGACAGGGGCGAGCTGGAGCTGTGGCGTGCCAATTTTCGCACCAACTGTGCCTGTGCCGGGGCGATAGAGCTGGCGATCCATCGGGACTTTGACGGAATGCATCTCAAGGACGGCTGCGCCAAAAGCGTTATTGACCAGTACGGCTATAGGCGTGTAGGGTATGTGCTGGCCAACACCTTGCAGCTGCACGCCTATGACGGACGCTACCATGAGACCAATAAGAGATGGAGCAGAACCATCTTCGTGCCCGAGGACGGTGGACACCGCCATACCTTCCTCATTGGCAGTCATCCCGCTGTGCTGGATGGCTTCGTCAGTGACTACCGAGCGGAGCTGGAGCAGCTCCAAGCGAATAGCAATCAGGCGATGTCCATGGGCGAAATGACGATGTGAAGGAGGAAGCTATGAGATATGTGAAACGTGCAGTGCTGGTCTGCGGCGCAGCGGCACTGCTCTGCTGGCTGTTTTCCGTGGCGGCTTACGCCACCGGCAGCGGCGATGTTGCCGGTGCGGTGGAAAGTACATGGGCGGCGGCATCAGGGCAGATCAAGACCGTTGTCAACAATGTGGTATTCCCTGCCATCGATATGATCCTCGCCATTTTCTTCTTTGTGAAGCTGGGTACCGCCTACTTCGACTATCGAAAGACGGGTCAGTTTGAATGGACCGCACCGGCTATTCTGTTCGCGTGTCTGGTTTTTACCCTGACCGCACCGCTGTACATCTGGGACATCGTGGGTGTGTGACCGCGATGTCTGAACATTTTTCGGTTGGCTTTTTGCAGAAAGCGTGGTAAAATAGCATGGAAATGACTGAGAAAAGAGGTGGCACGATGCAGTATACGCTGATGCACAAGAACATCGCAGTCCTCGATATGGAGCTGGATGAGGTGACAAGTTCTATCCAGCGGATCGACGCGGTGTATCGTTCGGAGCATCTTCCTGTGGCAACAGCCTCAAGGCGGGACGGTGTGGATCGTGCCGCGCTCAATGCATGGTGGATCGACCGCTGCATTCCCGCCAGCCGTTCCGGTGTGCGAAAGGCACTGGAAACACTGAATCTGCCCAATACGCAGGTGTTGCTGACACGCTGCTTTGGCCTGAGCCTCTCAGACCAGTACTGGGTCAGGCCCTGGGGCAGCGACCTCCGGTGGGAGCGCATCAACTTCTTTGAAAATCCCTTCTCGGAGGACATCGGTGATGTACTCTTAGGCAAAGCCAAAGAAACGGTAGGTTTTGATTTCAGCTCCCCGGATAATACGTCTGATGGCTACCTGAAAAAACGGTGGAAGATCATAGACGGAAAACGGTGTCTACTGAAGGCAGGTAGTAACCCCTTTATGCAGCAGCCGTTCAACGAGGTAATCGCATCACTGGTGGCGGAGAAACTGGGCATTCCCCACGTCCCCTATACACTGCTCTGGGATGACGGCGTCCCTTACAGCGTCTGTGAGGATTTCGTTACGCCGGACACGGAGCTTGTCAGCGCGTGGCGCGTGATGCAGTCCATGAGGAAAGACAACAACACATCGGTCTACCGCCACTATCTGAACTGCTGCGAGGCGTTTGGTGTGGAGGGTATGGAACACGCGGTGGATCAGATGATCGTGCTGGACTACCTTATCGCCAATGAGGACAGGCATCAGAACAACTTCGGACTACTCCGCAGTGCAGATACACTGGAATGGTTGGGCACCGCACCTATCTTCGATAGCGGCTCCTCCTTGGGGTACGATAAGCTGACACCTCAGATCCTCTCCGCCCGTGCCATTGAGTGTAAACCATTCAAAAAAACGCACCATGAACAGCTCAAGCTGGTGACCTCCTTCGGCTGGATCGACTTTGATAGGCTGAGGGGCATTGAGCAGGATATCCGGGACATCTTGGATCAGGCCGGCGAGTATGTGGACGAGAGCCGTAAGGCTGCGATCATCTCTGCATTTTCCTCCCGGCTTGGACAGCTGATGGTCTTGGCGAAGGTGCAGCGGCAGGAGGATGACGTGGCACAGGATGTGGAACAGGACAGGGCGCAGGACTACGGCTTTAAGATGGAGCTGTGACCTGCAACATAATACGATAACAGGAAGCACTCTGCTGACGGCAGAGTGCTTCCTGCGTTTACGGAGGTGAGAGCTTATTTTTATTTGGGACTTTGTAGCCGATACGGTGCTGGGTCAGATCGTGGACTGGTTCTACGGTCAGATCGTGGGCTTTCTCGGCAATTTCTTTTCGGAGATGGGAAACATGGGCGCCGAGCTCTTCGCCATGAGCTGGGTACAGAGCGTGGTGTTGTTTTTCTCCTATCTGGGCTGGGCGCTGTTTGCCATAGGGCTGGTGGTAGCCTGCTTCGAGTGCGGCGTGGAATATTCCGGTGGCCGCGGCAATGTTAAGGAAACGGCTTTGAATGCCATGAAAGGTTTTCTGGCGGTCTCCCTTTTTACGCAGGTGCCGGTGCGCTTGTATGAGCTGGCGGTATCGCTGCAGGCCGACCTGACGGCAGGCATCACCGGCTTTGGGACGACCAGCATCGGAGACGCGGCAAAAGCGGCGCTGGAGGATTTCAACGCCGTGGAGAGCCTGACATCTTCCGGACAAATCATTTTGCGGGGCTTTGGCCCGGTGACCAGCGGACTTATGGTCATCTTCTGCCTTGCGCTGATGGCCTATGCGGTCATAAAGGTCTTCTTCGCCAACCTTAAGCGCGGCGGTATTTTACTCATTCAGGTCGCGGTGGGCAGTCTGTATATGTTCTCTGTACCGCGCGGCTATGGCGACGGATTCATACAGTGGTGCAAGCAGGTCGTGGGACTGTGTCTCACGGCTTTTTTGCAGGCCACCATCCTTGTAGCTGGCTTGATGGTGTTTAAGGATCACGCGCTGCTGGGCCTGGGGTTGATGCTCTCTGCCGGAGAGATCCCCCGTATCGCCGGTGCGTTCGGACTGGATACCACCACGCGGGCCAATATCTCCTCGGCGGTCTACACGGCACAGAGCGCGGTCAGTATGGCGCGGACGGTGGTGGCCGCAGCAAAATGAGAGTTATCACCATGGGAAGTCTTTTCGATGGAATAGGAGGCTTCCCGCTGGCGGCCATCCATAACGGCGTTGTGCCCCTGTGGGCCAGCGAGATCGAGGCTTTCCCCATCCGCGTCACACGGGAGCGTCTGCCGGGGATGCTGCACTACGGGGATATCACGAAGCTGCGCGGGGACGAGCTGCCGCCTGTGGACATTATCTGCGGCGGCAGCCCCTGTCAGGACTTGTCTGTGGCTGGAGCGAGGGCGGGGCTTGCTGGGGAGTGTTCCGGCCTATTTATGGAACAAATCAGGATCATAAAGGAGATGCGAGATGCAGATGTTTTACGAGGACGAACAGGTATCCATGTTCGCCCCCGATTCATGTGCTGGGAAAATGTCCCCGGCGCATTCTCCAGCGGGCAGCAAAAGGGAGATGACTTCCGGGTCGTTCTGGAGGAAACACTCGGAATTGGTGTATCAGGAATTCATGTTCCTGAAAATCACCCTTGGGGATGGCGATATTCTGGGGCAGCCATATTGGGAGATTTTGTCTCCCTATGTTGGCGAGTCCTCGACGCTCAATACTGGGGTGTGCCCCAGAGTCGTAAGAGGATCTTCCTTGTGGCAGATCTTGGAGCCCCATCCTCAGCGCAAATACTATTTGAGCCGGAAAGCCTGCCTGGGCATTCTCCGTAGAGCGCGGAAGCGCGGGAAGGAGTTGCCTGCAACGCTGAAGTTGGCGTTGGAAATGCAGAGCGGTCTGCGGATGATCGATTTGGTAATATTGGCGCAGATGGGGCTTATCAAGGCGTACCATATCAACCAAAGGAACGAGGGTATCGACCTGGGCGATACGGCGGGGGCGTTGATGGCGACCTCCAATTTGCAAATGCAGACGTTCGTGGCGGGCTTCTCTGCCGGTGCGGGAGCCAGTGCGGGCGGCATCGGTTACCGCGAGGGCGTCGCACCGACACTGAAGGCCGGCGGCAGCGGAAACAGTATGCCAACCGTCCTGTGCATCAACGATCAGGGTGGCGAGCGTATGGACGTGACGGTAGATAAAACCGCCACGCTTCGGGCGCAGATGGACAACCACCAGCCGCTGATATTTGAGAGCCACGGTATGGACGCTCGCTATCGACAGATGGGCAGTGTGGCTCCGGCCATGTCGGCACGCTGCGGCACCGGAGGTAACAATGTACCGCTTGTGGGGGAGCAGGTGTTCTGTATCACCGGCAACGCTATTGACCGTGAGCCGGAGAACGGCGGCAATGGCATCGGGTATCAGGAAAACGTATCCTACACACTGACCGGCTTTGACCGGCACGCGGTGTGCTCTGTCTCGGAGGTGGTCGGCGCACTGTGCAAAGGCGACGAAAAGGGCGCAGGAAGTCAGTATGTGGAGCAGGGCAAATGCGTTGTGGATCTCTATACCTGCGAGCCTGCCGGCGACAAGGATCTGCCCATTCTGCTCATCCGCCGCCTGACACCCTTGGAATGTGAGAGATTGCAGGGCTTCCCCGACGGCTGGACGGATATCCCCGGCGCATCTGACAGCGCACGGTACAAGGCGCTGGGCAACAGCGTGGCCATCCCCTGCGTGGATTTCGTGATGAAGTGTATGGCGGACGCCATACGGGGAAGCGATTAAACATAACTTGTCCATTGTGCTTTATTTGCGCCTGCTTCTTCGTTGTACTTGTCAATAGCTTTCCCACCGCGCTTCGGCTATGCTTTGCTTGCCTCGGAGGGGGCGGAAAGGAGCACACCATGGAGGAAAAGAAAAACCTCTGCGCACCCATCCCGCTGTCGCTGCACCAGCGGCTGCGTGCGGAGCAGGAGCAGCGTGGACAGACGCTGGCAGACTACATCACGGATATACTCAACGAACACTTTGAAGGAGGAGCAAAAAACATGGGCAATACCAATCGCACCATCGCCTTTCAGGTACCGGAGGAGCTCTTTGACCGGCTGAAGGATTACCTCGCCAAACACGGCTTGAAGCAGAAGGACTTCATTCTCGGCCTCATCGAACGGGAACTGAACGACGCAGTGGATGCGGAATAACAACATACAGAGCCGCAGGCGTGTGCCTGCGGCTTCACTTTTGGAGGAGAACTATGTACCTATACCCTGAAAATCTGACAGCTCGCCCGATGCTGTGGCTGTGGACGCTGCGGGACGTGGCATTCATCGGCGTCGGCCTGCTGCTGTCGGTATTGGCACTGACGCAGGCCGGCACCGTGATCCCATTGGTGGTCACAGCGGCACTGGCCTTCCTCTGCATTCGGCACGGCGGTGTCAGCATGCTGGACTTTCTGCGCTACGCCGCAGCGTTCTTCTTTTTCGGACAGCAATACTACGAATGGAGGGAACGAGTATGAGAAAGAAGAAGTCCACGCAGCAGCTGGTGGGCATTGAGCGCGTGACGGACAGCAGCGTGCTGACGGCAGGCGGTGAGTTGACCTTTTACCTTGTGCAGCCTACTAACCTGAACGTGCTGCCGGAGTCGGGTGTCCGCACGAGGGTGACAGCGCTGCTGAATGTGCTGAAGACCTCGGCAGAGATGGAGCTGCTGGCGTTAGACTCTAAGGAGTCTTATCAGGATAACCGTCTCTATTATCGGCGCAGGGCAGAGGAGGAAGGCAATCCCGCTATCCGCACTCTGCTGGCGCAGGACCGGCGGCATCTGGACGATGTGCAGACCATGATGGCATCATCCAGACAATTCTGCTTTGTGCTGCGGCGCAGAAAGACGGACGGTGCGATCAACCTCGCAACAGTGGAACAGCGGCTGCGGGACAGTGGCTTTACCGTTCGCCGAGTGGAAGGAACGGAACTATTGGAGCTGCTTGCGCTTTGTTTTGAACAGGACGCCACCCACGAGGCGTTTGACCTCATAGACGGTGCGCATTGGCTGACGGCGGAAATGGAGGAAGAAAATGCGGATTTTGAAAGTTGAACCGGGCGAAGCGCCCTATGTAAAGGATATGAAGGATGGGTTGGAGGCGATTCAGCAGGAGGTACAGGGACTATTCCAGCCGGTATATGTGGAGGATGGCGTGATCCTCTGCTGCAATGAAGAGGGAAAGCTCAATGGCATGAAGCCCAATCGCTGGCTCGAGGATGATATTATCTGCGGGCCGTTTTTCCTGGTGGGGGATGACCACGAGGGCGGCTTCTGCTCTCTGACAGACGAGCAGTTGGATCGGTACACGCAGCGGTTTCGGGAGCCGGAGCAGTTTACCGGCCACGAACCGGAGCTTGAGCCGCGCATGGAATTTTTCTGCTGGTGAGGTGGATGGAATGAAAAACCCGTTTCACAAAAAAGAGATCTCACCGTAGGAGGCATTTATCCGCTCCTTTCTGGATTGCATCGCACCGGGCGTGGTGAAGTTCGAGGTGGATCACTACATCTTCGGCAATACCTACCGCTGCGTATGGGCGCTGCGGGAATACCCCGCCAGCACCGAATCTCAGGCCATCCTGCGGCACTTGCGCGAGAAAAGCGGCGTAACGCTGCGGCTCTACTGCCGGCAGGTGTCCCCCGGCGAGGAGGACAGGATCATCGACAATGCCAATAAGAAGAACAAGCTGGACGGCGCAGACCCCAACAAGCTGCGGCAGGCAGTGGAGGCTGAGAGCAACCTGCGGGATGTAGCGGAACTGGTGCATAAGATGCACCGAGAGCATGAGCCGCTGCTCCACTGTGCCGTGTATCTGGAGATGACGGCGGACAGCATGGAGCGTCTGCGGCAACTCCAGACGGATGTGCTGACGGAGCTGGTGCGCTGCAAGCTGAATGTGGACAAGCTGCTCCTGCGGCAGAAGCAGGGCTTTTACTGCGCCAGTCCTGTGGGCTATAACGCCCTTGGCCGTGAGTTTGAGCGTGTGCTGCCTGCCGGCAGCGTGGCCAACCTGTACCCGTTCAACTACTCCGGCAAAGCAGATCCCAACGGATTCTATATCGGCAAGGACAAATACGGCAGCAACATCGTGGTGGACTTCGACCGCCGCGACAGCGATAAGACCTCTGCCAATATCCTCATCCTCGGCAACAGCGGACAGGGCAAGAGCTATCTCATGAAGCTGCTGATCTGCAACCTGCTGGAAGCGGGCAAGTCCGTGGTCTCACTGGACGCGGAACATGAGCTGGAGGAACTTTGCGGTAAGCTGGGTGGCTGCTTTATCGACCTGATGGCCGGCGAGAAGCGTATCAATGTGCTGGAGGTGCGGTGTTGGAACGAGGACACAGAGGCGGACGAGTCCGCACCGGGGGCTTTCCGCAAGTCCACACTGCTGGCGCGGCACATCTCTTTCCTGAAGGACTTCTTCCGCGCCTACAAGGACTTTTCCGACCCGCAGCTGGATACCATTGAGATCATGCTGTCTGCACTGTATAAAAAATGGGGCATTTCTGAGGAAACAGACTTCCGCCAGCTCAAGCCGGGGGACTACCCCGTCCTATCCGACCTGTATGCGCTCATCAATAATGAACTGGTGAATTACAGGAACGGCAGCCTGTACACGCGGGAGCTGTTGCAGGAGGTGCTGCTGGGCCTGCACTCCCTGTGCGTGGGTGCGGACGCGCCGTTCTTCAACGGGCACACCAACATCTCCGACGATAGGTTTCTGGTATTCGGTGTAGGCGGCGTACTGACGGCGGCCAAGAGCCTGCGGAACGCCCTGCTGTTCAATGTGCTGGCGTATATGTCGGACAAGCTCCTGACGGCGGGCAACACGGTGGCGGCATTAGATGAGCTATACCTGTGGCTGTCCAATCCGGTGGCCATTGAGTATATCCGCAACTGCTTGAAGCGTGTGCGGAAACGGGATTCTGCGCTGATGATGGCCTCGCAGAACTTGGAGGACTTCGACCAGGAGGGCGTGCGGGAAATGACCAAGCCGCTGTTCGCCATCCCGCCCCACCAGTTCCTGTTCAATCCTGGTTCCATTGGCAGGCGGTTCTACATGGATATGCTGCAGCTGGACGAGGCGGAGTTTGAGCTCATTCAGCACGCACGCCGCGGCGAATGCCTGTTTAAGTGCGGTGCGGAGAGGTATCATCTGAAGGTTATAGCGCCGGATCATAAGGCAGTATTGTTCGGAACGGCAGGTGGAAAGTGATGGCCACGCCCGTATTGGCACGAGTAGCGGCTGCCTTGTTGACAAATGAGGATGGCCGAAAGACCATCGGGTGGGTATTGGCGTTGCTCTTGTCGCCGTTGATCCTGTTGGTGGTGTTCCTCTGCTGCTTCAGTGATGGCGCGTCACAGCACAACAACGCCGTGGTATCCGCGGCGTTCTATGGCGCGGAATTGTCGAGCCAGGTTCCTGCGGAATACCGCACACATATCACCGAGATGCAGGAGGCGTTCTCCCTTCTGGATTCGGCCACCGTCTATGTCAATCAGAAAGCCGAGGAAGGCAGCCTTGACCCGGTACAGGTCAAGGCTGTTTTCTTTGCCCTCTGCTTCGGCGACAACGCGCCGACCCGTGCTGCCGCAGACCGCTTTGTGGACTGCTTTTATAAAACGGAAACACGGACGCGCATGGTAACGGTGGTACAGGAGGATGGCACAGAGGAACAGGTGGAGGAAACATACGAGGTGACCGTACCTCTGTCGACGGCAGAAGTCTACGAAAAGCTCTCCACCTGGCGTGGCTGCGTGGTGTCTGACGAGGAGCGTTCCAATGCTGCGGACATCTACGCCATAGTCATGGGCAGCATGGGCGGCGATACCTTCAACGGTGATTATGAGTCGGGCGGCAGTGCGCCGATTGAGCTGGATGTATCCATGCTTACCGACCCGACTACGAAGAACGCCGCCGACCTTGTGACCTACGTCACCAATGCGTGGAACTCCGGCTGGGGCTATGTGTGGGGGACGTATGGGCAAGTTCTGACGCCGGAGCTGCTGCAATACAAGCTGACGCAGTATCCGGACGGCGTCGGGAAGTATGCGGCCTTCATCCGTGCCAACTGGCTGGGCAGACACACTGCCGACTGTGTAGGACTCATCAAGGGCTACGGCTGGCTGTCCACCGACACCATGACCATCGACTACGGTACGCACGGGATGCCGGACATCGGAGCCAACGAGATGTACTTCAATGCCACGCACAAGGGTGAGATCGCGACCATGCCGGATACGCCGGGACTGGCGGTGTGGAAGGCCGGGCATATCGGTGTATATATCGGCAATGGTGAAGTCGTTGAGGCCATGGGTACCAAATACGGCGTGGTCAAGACGCAGCTGGAAGGTCGCGGCTGGACGCACTGGCTGGAGGTGCCGTATATCAACTATGAGTAAGGAGGAGCGAATGGAAGAAACCAATATCACCATCAATTTTGATGCGGCCAAGATGGATGCGCTGGAGTTTGCGCTCCGCAAGCAGCGGTCGTCTGTACAGCGGCGCATGGCAGAAATGCTCCAACAACTCTACGAGTCGGAAGTCCCGGAAGCGGTGCGAGAGTATGTGGATAGTAAGGCGGTGCCTGCCGCAAGGCCCAAGCGACCAGCAAAATCGGTCGCACCCAAGGTGCAGGTTGGAGAGGAAAAACGGTCAGAGATGAAGGAGGACAACTGATATGGGAATACAGGACGATGCGGTTGCTACCTGTGCTGCGTACCGTGTAACAGAAAACGGACAGACGTGGTACTTCACGACCTGGCTCGGTGAGGAGCTGATGGATGCTGCACAGACTCTCCGCAGGTACTGCACGAGTACAGAACACAGCACCGGCAAATTCATCTCTCTGTATTCGCAGGCGCAGCCTATCACGCCGGAGGAGTATCAGCGGATGATACTCCTCCGCATGGAGAACACCGGAAAAGTCGCCGGCGTGTTTGATTTGGATTTTGACAAGCGTGAATTTTCGGCTGTTCACATCATGGACGGTTGGACCACGTGGGCGATGCGGGATGTGATACCGTCTATCCACCAGGCCACAAGGCCACGGTTCGCAACGGCGGATGAGCAGCTCCGTAAACTGCTGGAGCTGCTGGACGGCATGGAACTCACATCGGCTGGACATCTCACCGCGCGGAATTTTTCGTTCAGCGATGAGATCCTGATGGAAAACGGGAAGCTGAATTTTTATGTGCAGGCGGACTTCGATGTAGACGCCGCTTTCGGTACATTCGTGTGTACGGACGAGAACGATGACTGGCTGAATATCTACGCCAACTATGACATCGCGCAGGACAGGCCTTGCGACACGCTGGAGCTGAATCTCTGCAAGGGGGATGGTTCAGAGAAGAGCTGGAGCTACCATCTGAACGCTGCCGAGCAGGAGGTGCTGGCGCGGAAGATGGAGGCGTTTTGCCAGCAGCAAAACGGCATGAGCCTGCACGATTTCGCCCGGCAGCTTCAAGAGGAGCCGGGGCCGTCTCCGCAGATACAGATGTAGCCCCGTGTTTGCCCCTGTGGGCCGGTTTGTGGCCTCGCAGGAACGCGGGAGGGTAAGGATAGCGGCCCCGGAGATTTGGAACGCTTTTGCCCGTTTTTCGGTGCGCCGAAAGCGGAGCAGGAGAAAAGCATTGGCGCTTTTCTGCGCCAATGCCGGTCACGGCAGCCCGCAGTGCGGACTGCCACGAGGGTTTGCGGCATTTTGCGATTGGCGCTGATTATCGAATTCCAAATGTGCTTTGGCGCTATTCTTTGTAAAAATGCCCGTTTGCCCCGTGTTTTCAAGGGTTTTGAGCGGCGCAGACATACGAAAAAGGAGGAATTTTCAATGGACAACAACGGAAAAAGCCGTCACTCCGTGTGGCTGTCAGACGACGTGTGGCGGGAGGTGGATGCGCTCTATAAGCTGGATAATTGCCCCACCCGCAACGAGTTCGTGAAGAAGGCTCTGCGGCAGTATTGCGGTCGCTTACACGCCGAGAGGACGGGCGCATATCTGCCTCGCGCACTGCAAGAGGTGCTGGAGGGTACGCTGGGCGTGTTCGGTGACCGGCTGGGCAGGCTGCTGTTCAAACTGGTGGTGGAGCACAACATGACCAACCATCTGCTGGGCGGCGACATAGATATGACCCGGGACGAGTACAACAAAATGCGCGGCAGCAGCATCCGTGAGGTGGCATCCACACACGGCAACATCTCTTTCAAGGACGTGCTGCTGTTCCATCAGGAGGAATAACGCATGGCGCGGCTGATACAAAAAAGCGGCTACATCAAAAACGGCAAGGTGTCAGGATACATGGAGTACGTCGCCACGCGGGACGGTGTGGAGATCATCCAAAGCACCGAGCCTGTGACCAGGAAGCAGGAGCGGTTCATCAAAAGACTGCTGAAGGATTTTCCTGACGCAAAGGAGCTTTTCGAGTACAGCGACTATATGCAGACGCCTAATCGCGGTACGGCATCTGCGTTTATCGCCACCGTGCTGGATACGCATCTGCACGAAGTGGAGTCCGAGAGCGGCTATATGTCCTATATCGCCCAGCGTCCCCGTGCCGAAAAGCACGGCGGCCATGGTCTGTTCAGCGAGGCGGATGTCACCGATCTCAAGGCGGCGAAGGCCGAGCTGGAAGCCCACAACGGAAAGGTGTGGACGTTCATTTTTTCTCTGCGGCGGGAGGACGCGGAACGTCTTGGATACAACAAAGCCGCCGTGTGGCGGAATCTGCTGAAGCAGGAAAGCGCCGCTATTGCGGAGGCCATGCGTATTCGGACGGATGATTTTCGCTGGTACGCGGCGTATCACGACGAGGGACATCATCCCCATGTGCATATGATGGTGTGGTCGACTGAACCGAAGAAGGGGTATCTTACACGGGAAGGTATCGCCGCCATGCGTTCCAGGGTGACGAACGCTATCTTCCATGAGGAGATAAAGGAACTCTACATTAAGAAGGATGCTGCCTACAAGGAGAGCATCCAGACCGCAAAAGAGTCACTGCTGCTATATATCAGGATGCTGGAGAACAGCGAGTCAGCTGACCCCGTGATAGAGCAAAAGCTGTGTGACCTGTCCCACGCATTGGAGCAGGTCGATGGCAAACACGTCTACGGCTATCTGCCCAAAGAGGTCAAGGCACAGGTGGATGAGATCGTGGAACAACTGGCACAACTCCCGGAGTTGGCGGCTTGCTATGAGCAGTGGTGGAAGCTGAAGGATGAGATCGCCGGTTATTACGGACGGAACACGCCGCCCCACCAGCCGCTGGTACAGCAAAAAGAGTTCCGTACCATTAAGAATATGATCATTCAGCAGGCGGAAACATTTCGGCAGCCTGTGCCGGAGCAAGCTCCCGTCAAGGCAGAGCCTAATGAGCAGCAAGTGCCGCCCTCACCTAAATCGGCTGTGGCTATGCCGCAGCCGCAGGCAGTCACGTCGCAGATCAAGATAGAAGGCGGTGCGGTCATTCAATTGCTCCATCACATGAGTCGTGTGTTCCGCGGCAATATGCCGGTCATCCCGCCTGCGCTGCACATCGATTCCAAGCGCCGCAGGCGGTTACAGGAGAAGCGCATGGCCATGGGGCACAAGCAGGATGACCATGAGGACGAGCGGCTCTATCATGTCAACGACAACGCCATGCAATAGGAGGTATAAAGCGTGGGCAAATTTGTATATTTCACATCCGCGGAGAAACGGCAGGCCAACGAGGTTGACCTGCCGTCTTTTCTGTTGGATCGAGGCGAGAAACTCATTATGGCTGGACGGGATTACCGGCTGGTCAGCGACCACAGCATCACCGTGCGCGGACCGATGTGGTATGACCATGCCGCACGAAAAGGTGGCCGTGCCATCAGTTTCGTACAGCAATTCTACGACAAGACCTATCCCGAAGCGGTGACCATGCTGCTGGGACGGGACGGTCAGGGCATCATCCCCATCGTCAAGAAAGAGCCGGAGTCGAGAGAGCCGAAACCCTTCACGCTGCCGGAGGCCTATCTCAATATGCGGCGACTCTACGCCTACCTGACCACCCACCGGCGCATTGACCGCGACGTGGTCACGGCGTTCGTGCGGGAGAAGCTGCTCTACGAGGACGCTCTGCACCACAACTGTGTGTTCGTTGGGATGGACGAGCACGGCGTAGCCAAGCATGCGCACCTCCGCAGCACAAGCAGCAGCGGAAAGGTGTTCCGCATCAATGTGGATGGCAGCGAGGCAAAGCACAGTTTCCACAAGGATGGAACAGACTGTTCCCTCTATGTCTTTGAAGCACCCATCGACTTACTGTCGCACATCACGCTCTATCCGGCAGGCTGGCTGGAGCACAGCTATGTGGCCTGCTGTGGTACGTCTGTTCAGCCGGTGTTGGAGCGCCTGCGGCAGAATCCAAAGCTAAATATGGTGTACCTCTGTCTCGACAACGATGAGGCAGGCGAGGACGCCTGTGAAAGTATGATGGAGGTACTGGCGGACATGGATGTGGACGTGGAGCGTCTGCGTCCACAGGGAAAAGACTGGAACGATGACCTGTGCGCGAAGCGAGGTGGCCATGGATAACCTCTGGATGCTCTTTGCAGCGGCTAGTGTCATGGTGGCCGTTATCGGCGGACTGGCACTGCTGGGTGACCACTATACGCTGAACAACATCAAGTCCAAGACCGTAGGTGACGGTCAGCATGGCACAGCGCGGTGGGCGACCAATGCGGAGATCCGCAAGACCTATGCCCTCGTTCCCTTCCGAGTGCCGGACTGGCGGGCAGGCAAAAATCTGCCTGAGACGCAGGGACTGGTGCTGGGCAGCACCAGCGGCAAGCACGGCATCACCGCACTGGTAGACAAGGATGATGTACATTGTCTCATGATCGGTGCATCCGGTGTGGGCAAGACGGCGTATTTCCTGTATCCCAATCTGGAATATGCCTGTGCCAGCGGCATGAGCTTTTTGGCACTGGACACCAAGGGTGACATTGCCCGCAACTACGGCGCGGTGGCACAGAAGTATTACGGCTATCATGTTTCTGTGGTGGATCTGCGTAATCCCACGCGCTCGGATGGCTACAATCTGCTGACACTTATCAATCGTTATATGGACATGGCACGAAAGACAGGCAATCTCGCTGCCCGAGCCAAGGCGGAGAAGTACGCCAAGATACTGGCCAAGACCATTGTGTCACCGGACGGCGACACTGACTACGGGCAGAACGCCTACTTCTACGATGCGGCGGAGGGTTTGCTGACCTCCGTGGTGCTTCTGCTGGCGGAGTTCCTGCCGCCGGACAGCAAGTGCCCTACAGAGCGCCGGCATATCGTGTCCGTATTCAAGCTGGTGCAGGAACTGCTGGCTCCCTCCGGCGTTCGCGGCAAAAACTGGTTCACGCTTCTGATGGACAGACTGCCGGACGTACACAAGGCCCGGTGGTTTGCCGGTGCAGCGCTGGATGCCTCCGAGCAGGCCATGGCCTCCGTCATGTCCACGGTGCTGTCCCGGCTCAACGCCTTCCTGGACTCGGAGCTGGAGCAGGTGCTGTGCTTCGACAGCGCCACCAATGCAGAGCAATTCGCGGCGGAGAAGTCCGCTATCTTCCTTATCCTGCCGGAGGAGGACACCACCAAGAACTTCATGGCAGGCTTGATGATACAGACGCTGGCGCGGGAGCTGTTCGCCGTGGCGGACGAGAACGGCGGGCGTCTGCCCGGCCGCGTGGTGTTCTATTGTGATGAGTTCGGAACTATGCCCGCCTTTGACGTGGAGGCGCTGTTCAGCGCGGGTCGCTCCCGTGGTATCACACTGGTACCCATCATCCAATCGCTGGCGCAGTTGGAGAAGAATTACGGCAGAGAAGGCGCAGAAATATTGACTGACAACTGTCAGGATACCATCTTCGGCGGCTTTGCGCCCAACAGTCAGACGGCGGAGCAGCTCTCCAAATCGCTGGGCAGCCGCACGGTACTCAGCGGCTCTGTCAGTAAGGGGAAGAACGATCCCAGCCAGAGCTTGCAGATGATGGAGCGCCCGCTGATGACGCCGGACGAGTTGAAATCCATTCCCAAGGGCAGCTTTGTGGTGATGAAAACGGGAACACATCCCATGCAGACGAAGCTGCGGCTGTTTCTCGATTGGGGCATTACCTTCGATGCGACCTATGCCACACCGGAACACGCGGCGCGGCCTGTGGCCTACGCCAGCCGTCAGGAATTGTTCCTCAGTATCAGCAAAAGATATAGCAGCAGCGACCAGCCCGCACAGGCGCAGCAGGCATCGGCCACACAGAGAAAAGCGCCTCGCTCGGCCATGGGACTCTACAGCGAGGACACAAGGCCATGAGCTACTTTGGAAGCATCTATGCAGACCAGGACTTGTCTCACCGAGCAAGGACAGTCTATATGTACCTCAAGGATCGGTCTGACGCAGGGAATACCTGCTGGCCCAGCGTCCGCAGGATCGCGGAGGATCTGAAGCTGTCCCGCCGCACCGTGCAGCGGGCGTTGACAGATTTGGAACGTCACGGTTTCCTGGAGCGCACCCATCGCCGCCGTCCCAACGGCAGTCTGACCAGCAACCTGTACCGCGTCAAGTGAGCAGGAAAAGAGCGCACCTCCCGCCAAGGGGGAGGTGCGCTCTTGAACTGTCATAAGGGTAGCGTCACCATGGCGCACCCGGAAGGACTCACTCTATCGGAGGTACTAAGACAGAGGAAAGAATGAGACAAGACTTCTTGTAGACGCAGAGTAAATGTGCTATACTCTGGCCTGTGTGTTTGTCTACAGGGAGGATAGTCATGTTCTATACCGACGAAGAAGTATCTGTGATCACAGGTCTGCTCAACGCCTACCTGGTGCGGGAACACGCCAGTGAAAAGGTCAGAGAATCATATACCAGGATCAGCGAGGGACTCCAAAGCCATGCACTGACGAGGGACGATTATGTTTGGCTGGAGAATGCGCTGTTATTCCTCCGCCCATATTGGTGGAATGACCGCGAGGACGGGCGGATGCTGATGGATGCTCTCCTGCATACGCAGACACTGGCGCGGAGAGCGCAATGAAATAGACCCTTGACGCGACGAAGCACTGCCATGTGCTGTGAGCCAAGGAGGTGTCTGAGATGGCGTTCCAATACCATGTCCGCGAAATGACGGCGGAGACAAGCGTAGAAGAATTCGTGACACGCTTTGTCCGTGTGGAAAAGTTCTTGCCTTTCTGCCAGCAGTGCAGCAGCTACAATACCCGCTGGACGTGTCCGCCCTTTGACTTTGATCCCATGACCATCTGGCGGAGCTACACGGGACTGCGGCTGTATGCCCGCATCTTGCAGGCGGATACGCCGGAGCAGCCGCTGGACGAGGCGGTGGCGGCGTTGAAGCGGGAAAAGCGTCTATACCGGCAGAAGCTCCAGCGGTGGGAGCGGGAAACGCCGGAGAGTCAGATGCTGCTGGCGGGCACCTGCGACCAGTGCGAGACGTGCGAAAAGGTACAGGGACATCCCTGCGGCAGACCGGAGCTGCTGCGCTACTCCATCGAGGCGCTGGGCGGCGATGTGGAGGGCTGTTTGCAGCACTACTTCCACCTGCCCATGCTGTGGGGCAAGAATGGCAAAGCGCCGGACTACTTTGTGTTGGTGGGCGGCCTGCTCACCAAGTGACAGCGGAAACATAAAAATGACGGGTGTATCGGTGGATACACCCGTCATTTTTTCTCATTCTTCTTCGCGGCGTTGGCGGCGGCGCGGGCCTTGTCGCGGTTCTTGCGTTGAGCGACGAGATCGGCCTTGGCCTGCCGTTTCGCTTTTCGTTCCTGCAAGAGCTGCACCTCCTGCCGCTGGTACTCCTGTTCGTAGCGGGGATAGTGATGCTCCCGCGGCGGCTTGTACTGTGAAGGCAGCTCTGCGGCCTTCAGCGCCGCAGACCAGTTACCGAAGCGTTGGGCAATGTACGCACCACCCACGACCTCGCAGGGTGCGGGCGTATAGGACACATCGACGCACTGACGTACATAGGCGATGAGGTCGGCGTCGCTGGCGGTTTCATATTCTATCGCAAAAGCCTCGTCCTGCGCTTGCAGGGCCTCGATGGTGCGCTTGACGATCTGCTGATGCAGCAGGTTATCACCGTTGACCTGTGGCATTTTTGTGTCCCTCCTGGGCATAATAAACTCAGCCAGATGGAGCGACATCCTTCGTAAATCATCATCATTCAGGAAAGCATTTTTCGCCACCGGCTATGGTAAAACGATAGCATTTGCGGGGCGGGAAGTCAAGTATGGCATCGGTGTCAGGGCGAAAACAGTCGCTGGAGACCGAAACGGGAGGTATATCCGCCGAGCCTTTCCGCGATGATGGATGATAAAAAGGGGGTTCGCCGTCAAAAATCGCGTCAGGAGGAGTACGAAATGGCACGCAGAGGGGAGAACATCTATAAGCGCGGAGATGGCCGTTGGGAGGGCCGCTATATCCGAGGTCGGACGCCGGAGGGACGGGCGCAGTACGGCTACGTCTACGCCGCCACCTACAGCGCCTGTCGGGAAAAACGGCGGCAGCGTCTGCGGGAGCTGCCCCGTGAGATCACGCCAAGCAATAACATGACATTGCCGGAGGCTGTGGAGCTATTTTTCGTGGAACGGGAACAGAAACGGAAGCTGAAGGAGTCCACCGTCAGCCGGTATCGGTATGTGGTACGGCAGTATATCCAGCCGCAGCTGGGCGCTGCGCCGCTGTATGCGCTGACTGAGCAGCGGGTAGCGGATTTTTACCGGAAGCTCCAGGAACAGGGTCTATCGGCCAAAAGCACACGGGATGTTGGCGTACTGCTGCGAGCCATTCTGCGGATGGCGGCCAAGCGGGGGTGCTTCTGCACGGGTCTGAACGCCGAACTGCCGGCGTACAGGAAGCGGCAGGTGGAGATATTCACCGAGCCGGAGATCGTGCAGCTGGCACATCATATCATGGACGAGCCTGACCTGACCGGTCTTGGCGTTCTACTGACGCTGAACAGCGGCCTTCGTCTGGGAGAGTTGTGTGCGCTGCGATGGTCGGATATCGACCTCCATGCGGGCTTTCTGCGGGTGGAGCGGGAGGTACAGCGGATCTATGAGAAAGGCTGCACAAGACTCATTGTGCAGCCGCCCAAGAGCGAATCGTCGCTGCGGAGAATACCGCTGCCAGCTGATATCCTGTCCCTGCTGGCAGCGCACAGACCCGAGAACGCGGGCAGTTTCTGTCTGCTGACAAGCTCCGGCGATCCGCTGGAACCGCGTACTATGCAGAACCGATATAGGTCGCTGTTGAAACGAGCGGGTGTCCCGTATCGAAATTTCCATGCCCTGCGGCACACCTACGCCACACGCTGCATCGAGCAGAATGTGGATGTCAAAAGCGTCAGCGAGATGCTGGGCCACAGCGACGTGCGGATCACGCTGCAAACCTATGTCCATGTCTCCCTGCGGCATAAGCAGCAGGCGGTGCAGAGCATCTGCTTCCTGCCCATCTGCGGAAACGCAGACCTTGCGCCGTCAGAAATTCCGTCAGGCAAAGAAAAAGCCGCCGTGCGGCAAGGCGCAGCGGCGCAGGTTTCCTGAATGATGATGATTTACGAAAAAAGCTGTGCCGTCTGCGTAATAGAATACCCAAAAAGCGGCAGGTGTGCAATTGCACCTGCCGCTTTTCGATAGCGTGACAAATTTCATACGATATGCTATACTATCCCCATCACCACCAAGGAGGACGTATCATGCGTATCAACTGGTTCAAGGACGAAAATCACCTGGTCTATATCAACAGCGCGACACAGCTGGCAGAGCTGGAACGGACGCTGCACTTCCCCGGACTGGAGGAAGCCGCCAACGAGCTGCGGCAGCACCCCACAGCGGAGGGCTTTACCATCAAGGGGCCCAAGCGCACCAGCGGACGGCTGTTCGTGCCTGATCTGACCTTCGGCGAGCACATCGAGATGGGCGAAAACATCTTCTTCTATATGGGCGAGATGCAGGAGTGCTACGTCATCTACTGGCCGGACGCACCGGTGGCAAAGTGAGGCGGCATCGCACATGACTTTCCTGCAAAAGCATCACGGGCAGATGTCCGATTCCATGCTGACAGCCTTTTTCATCATCCTATCCGGCGGCCTGCAGGACGCCTATACCTACTGCTGCCGGGGTAAGGTGTTTGCCAACGCCCAGACCGGCAATATCGTGCTGCTGAGTACGCATCTATTCGAGGGAGACTGGGGACAGGCGCTGCGATACTTAGTCCCCGTGCTGGCGTTCCTGCTGGGTATCTACATCGCGGAGTGCGTCCACCGACACTTCAAGCGGATGGAGAAGGTACACTGGCGGCAGCTTATCATTCTGGCGGAGATCGTGCTGCTGGCGGCGGTGGGCTTCCTGCCGGAAACGCTGAACACCACCGCCAACGCTGTGGTGTCCTTCGTGTGCGCCATGCAGGTGCAGACCTTCCGCAAGGTGCGGGGCCACGCCTACGCCAGCACCATGTGCATTGGCAATATGCGCAGCGGAACGGAGGCGCTGTGCGCCTACTTCCATACGAGGGATAAGGAAATACTCCGCAAGGCGCTGACGTATTTCGGCGTGGTGCTGCTGTTCGCGCTGGGCGCGGGCGTCGGCAGCATAGCCACCCTCCATTGGGGCGCGGGGACGATCTGGCTGTCCTGCGGGCTGCTGACCGTCAGCTTCCTCATTATGTTCGTCCACGACGAGGAACAGAAATTCGGCGAATAAAACAACACCGGCGGCGTTACCCACACGCTGCCGGTGCTGCTTTGAGGTGGTGTTCCTCATGGAAAAGAAAAGTAAAAGTATGGTTGGCTGAACCATGTCCTTATCATAGCAGGTCGAATAGTGTTTGTGAAGCGCATCTTTGTTCTTGAAAACATGAGGACTTGTATAGTATAATGCTCCTCGAAATGAGGTGCGCCATGAGTATTTCCAAATATCAGGTATTTCTGAAAACCGTCTCCTGCGGCAGCTTCTCCAAGGCGGCGGAGGCTATGAACTTCACCCAGTCCGGCATCAGCCACGCCATCAACTCGCTGGAAAACGAGCTGGGCGTGAAGCTGTTGAGCCGCAACCGCGGCGGCGTGGTGCTGACGGCGGACGGACGGGCGGTGCTGCCCAAGATCGAAAAGCTGTGCGCCGCCCACCACTCCCTGATGCAGACGGTGGAGGGGCTGAAGGACATGGACAGCGGCTTGGTGAAGATCGCCACGTTCTCCAGCGTATCTGCCCAGTGGCTGCCCCGCATCCTCAAGAGCTTCGGTAAGTTGTACCCCAACATCGAGTTTGAAGTAGTTACCGGCGATTTCTATGACCAGATCGAGGACTGGATCGTCAACGGCACGGTGGACTGCGGCTTTCTGCGTCTGCCGTCGGTGAAGCGCTTGCAGACCTACGCCCTGCACCGTGATGAATTGCAGGTCATCGTCCCCTGCGACCACCCCTACGCCGACCGCGACCCGTTCCCCGTGTCTGTGCTGGCAGAGGAACCCTTCATCCAGCTGGAGGAGGGCGACGACTACGAGATCATGGCGGCCTTTGACGAGATGGGCATCCGCCCCAACGTGAAATACATCGCACGGGAGGATCGGACCATCCTCGCCATGGTGTCGGAGGGGTTGGGCATCAGCCTGCTGCCGGAGCTGATGGTGCGCCACAGCCCCACGCCCATCAAGGTCTGCCATGCGCCCCTGCATTTCTACCGTACCATCGGCATCGGTGTCAAGGACAAGAAGGCTCTTTCCAACTCCACCCGTCTGTTCGTGGACTATGTGCGGACGTGGGTAGCGGAGAACGGGAATACATAAACGTTCAACTTTCGCTAAAAAAGCATGAGAACACGTCATGTAATACAGACAAGAACGCAGTTCCCATACGGCTTTGCGGGAACGAACAAACGACGCCGCAAAAATGTATCCTTCCGCGAAACAAATAACCTCTTGCAAAACGGCGGGGTGTTCATCATAATAGCACCCGTAGCCCCCGAAAAGTGAATAGGCTTACCGGTCTGAAACGCTGCGGCGTTTCGGTGAAAGTTGGAATGTGGGTCAAAGTCCCCGCGAACAGGTCACTGTGAGGCTCCTCTGAGGCAGGAGATAAGTCAGGTCGCGCCGGTAAGCGTCACAATGCGCACGCCTGAAACCGAGCTGCATAAACGGGGGCTTCGCGCCCGTTTACACGAGAGAAGCGTCGGCATTTGCCGGCGCTTTTTGCATGAAGTCAGGGCACCTATGGGGGACGGAAAGGTGCTTGAAAAAATGGGAGAACGCAGGAAATACGTCCGCAGGGACGCCACGGTGGGGCGGCTATCCGCTATCTTTTTAGAGGATATGGTTGGGAGCGTAAAGCCCTCCACGCTGGCGTGCTACCGCCGCAACATCCAATGCCACATCCTTCCAGCGCTGGGAGCGCGCGTGGCGGCGGAGGTGACGGCGGCGGAGATCAACGACTACATCCAGCAGTTACAGGAGGACTATTCGCCCAAGCTGGTGCGGGAGGTAGGTGGCCTTCTGCTGCGGATCGTGGGCATGGCCGGTGTGGGCTACGGCAATGATGTGGAACTGCCGAAGGTGCGGCAGAAGGCCGTGGAGGTGTTCACCGAGCCGGAACTGAAGCAGATGGGGCAGGTCATTCTGCGCCGTCCGGACAGGACGGGAGTTGGCGTGCTGCTGACAGCCTACACCGGATTGCGGCTGGGAGAGCTGTGCGGCCTGCAATGGCAGGACGTGGACGTCGACGCGGGACTGCTGCACATCCAGCGGACGGTGGAGCGCATCGCGCAGATAGGCGGCGGGACGTGCCTGACGGTGCAGCCACCGAAAACGGAAAATTCCGAACGCTGGATACCCATTCCGAAAGAGATGCTGCGGATGCTGAAGCCAGAGACAAAGCAGCCGGACAGCTATCTGCTGACCGGCGGGGAGATCGTCCCCGACCCGCGGGCGATGCAGTACCGCTATAAGGCGTTGTTGACGCGCTGCGGCGTGCGGTATCGGAATTTTCATTGCCTGCGGCACAGCTACGCCACGCGGTGTGTGGAGCGGGGGGTGGACGTGAAAAGCGTCAGCGAACTGCTGGGCCACGCCGATGTCCGCACCACGCTTCGGCTATACGTCCACTCGTCTATGGACTACAAGCGCAGGGCTGTGGAGGGGATAGGCTTTCTCAAGGGAATAACATGAAAGAGACAGGCAAATACCTGTCTCTTTTGCTTATGGTTGAATGGGGACGAACTCTACCTTGAGAGCCATGCCCATACCGGCGGCCAGACGCTTGAGCGTCCGCAGCGAGGGGTTGGCTGTGCCGCTTTCCAGACGGCTAATGTCAGCTTGCGTGATGCCGGTGATCTCTGCCAGCTGCTTTTGAGTCATGTCCTTTTCCTCGCGGCCTTCGGCAATCGCACGCATAATCTGACGCTCCGGCTCTTGCGCGTTCCACTCTGCCAGAAATGCGGGATCTTTCATTCGCTCGTTCAGCGTATCACGAAAATTCTTTCCCATAGCGTCATACCTCCTTGCTTTCGTAATCAGCCCGATACCGCTTCGCCCGTTCGACCTCGCGGGACGGGGTTTTGGCGGTTTTCTTTACAAATCCGTTGGTCAGGATGACCCGTTTTCCCACTACAAAGAAATACAGCACCCTGCTGATGTCAGACCCCTGCTTTGCCCTGACTTCGAAAATGCCGTCACCCAGCGGCTTGGAATATGGTTCTCGCAGTGCTGGGCCTTTCAATTCCAACAATTCAAGGGCGGCGAATATCTTTGCCTGCATTTTGTTGTCCTGTGACAGAATGAACTCCTCGGCAGGCCGTGAACCATCCGCTTTTTCATAGTATTCCACCATGAAATCCATATAACCACCGCCTCTTTTCCTATGCATATTATATGTGATAAAAAACATATTGTCAACGCAAAAATTTTCGCAAAGTAACATACTTTGCGAAAACTTTCCAATTTCAACCAAATAACAGTATATACCAGCCGTTTTTCCGTGTCAACAACGAGTTCTAATTTTCGACTTTTTTCTGGCATAAATCCGGAATGCCTTGCAGCACAAGGCGTCCCGCGCGTTTTCGCAAAGTATGTTACTTTGCGAAAGAAATCGAGGCTGAAAACTGAATAAAAGGTCTTGCGAAGTCGTGTGGCTGTCACTGTAAAGACGGTATATCATTACCGTCAGGCGGCAGTTTTGAAGGAATGGGGTGATGCCCCCTGCGGACGGCGCTGTTGACGTAAGGAATGGACCAAAGCGGCAGAAATGTCGTGTGGCGAATAGCAGCCATTGGAGCGAACGCTCTGAGAAGGTAGGTTCAGGTACGAGAAGGGCAAAAGCCCTTCGTGACGTTAGGGCAGAAGAATTGCACGATGGAGGATCAGTGTTGTACAGCGGGCGATCTCTCCCTGACGGCATAGGCGGGAGTGCGCGCTGACGAGGTTCGTCAGCGCATTTTCATTTCTGCCGGATCACCGCTGGTTTTCTTCGGAAAACCGGCGATTTTTGTAAGGGAGGACTATGCCATGTCACACAGAAATCCCCGCGAGAGATTCGACTACAAGAGTTGGTTTGAGCGTAATGTGGCCAAGCGTACCGTGGCGGCGCTGGAAGCGCGGGACGCGGAGTTTGCCGAAAAGCACGCGGATACGCCGCTGGCGCATTTGGCGCAATACGTCGGCAATCGTGCTGAACTGCTGCGGCACACGCCCAGTCCCTGCGAGATAGACGGCGGCACGTTTATCGAGGAGCGCTTCGGCGGTTGGGCCGCAGTATTGGAGATGGCACGTCTGCGGCCACCGGCGAAAGAGCCCAAGTTGAAAGACACCGCACGCTACAAGCGGGAAAAAGCCGTGCAGGAGCCGCTGTTCTACGAGGAATCCGAACGCAAGAAGAAGGCGAAACGCGCCAAGGCCGCCGCCAGCCATGCGGCGCAGCAATCACGGCTGAAAGAGAAAAAGCGGCTGGAGCAGGAAAAGAAAGAGGCTCGTGATGCCGCTGCCCGCCAGCGCGAAGTCGAGAAAGCGGCAGAAGCCGCCGAGCAGGAGGTATCCTGCTGAGTTACCCTTGTCAAGCCATGACAGTCTGAACGGAGACTGTCAGCTTTCCATAAGGGTGGGAGGGGAAAAGCCGCCCCTCCCACCTCCTCTCTTTGTTGAACGGCAAGACCAAAACCACATACAAAAGCAAATATGTTACCCGCCCCTGCGGGGCAGGTAACGGGAAAAATACGCCCCATCTGCGGGGCGAGAAACAGGAATAGGAGCAAACACACATGATCTCTTTGAGTGAAATACTGCATACCATCGCCCAGGCGCTGATGATCCCCTGCCTCATTATACTGATAATTCTGATGGCCGGGGCGGTCTGGCAGATCGGCGACATCGTGGTTGAGTACATCGCGGAGCGCCGCAAGCATAAGTGTAACGTCCCCCAGCTGCTGCGCGACGTACACGCGGCGGGCGCGGACGGCCTTGCGGAGCTGATTGAAAACAGCGGCCTGCTGCGGCGGCAGAAGAAGGCCCTGCTGGAGCTGGCGGAGAGCCGGGGGCTGCCCAAGGACACCCTGACGGCGCTGGCGGAACGCCTGCTGGCCACGGAGGAGGCGCGGAACGCCCGCACCACCTCCGTCACCGACATGATCGCCAAGCTGGGCCCCATGTTCGGCCTGCTGGGCACGCTGATACCTCTCGGCCCCGGCATCGTGGCGCTGGGACAGGGCGACACGGTGACGCTGTCGGAGTCCATGAACGTGGCATTCGACACCACCATCGCCGGCGTCATCAGCGCGGCGGTGGCCAGCGTCATCTCCCACATCCGCAAGCGGTGGTACAACGACGACATGGTGTCGCTGGAGACGCTGATGGAGGCAGTTCTGGAGGAGGTCACGGCAGATGTTGAAGGGTAAGTTTTCCTCCCGCCGCCGGGTGACGGAGGAGGTGGACGCCATGTCCGGGCTGGCGAACCTGTCGGACGTGATGCTGGTGTTCGCCTGCGGGCTGATGGCGGCGGTCATACTGAACTGGAACGTGGATCTGAGCAAGACCCGCGTGGAGATCCTCCAGCGGGAGCAGATGAAGGAGCTGGACAACGCCGAGGAGCTGGAGCAGGATATCCAGTCCTCCAGCAGCTTCGAGCAGAAGGGCACGGTGTACGAAGACCCGGAGACAGGCAAATTGTATGTGGTGATGCCAAAGAGCAGTAACTAAATAGTTTTTATATAGATACGTTCAACAACGAGAGGAGACAGATCACATGAAGAAACGGACAAGCAGAGTGTCCCGGCGCGTGGTGAGCCTGCTGATGAGCCTGGTGCTCACGCTGACGCTGGTGACTCCCGCGGCCTTTGCCACGGAAGTGGCAGGCGGCAGCGGCACGACCATCGTCGAGGGCGATACGAACCCGGCTGACGCTAACCCCAGCGGGGACAACGAGGGCAAGGACGACGAAAACAAGGACACCGAGCACGGCGGGGATGAACAGCCTACCAACCCCGGTGATGAGGACAAGAACCCCGGCGAGGGTGAGGACGATGTCAACGCGTCTTCCAATGAAGCCGATACTCAGGAGGGCGAAGGCACTGATACCCCCGTGGTTGCTCAACGCACGGTAACACTGGAGAAGTGGAATAAAAATGCCGCTTATGATGTGAAGATCGTCATTCCCGCTGCGACTTCCGAGCCCGGCGAGGGCGAAACGACTGAAGCACCCGGCGAGGGCGAGAATGCCGGCAGCGGCAATGAAACGCTGAGCACCGAGTATACCGGCACCGATGAGAAAATCACTTTGAAATTGACCACGGAGGATTATACCGATAACCCCATTATTTATATCAAGTCCTCCGCGGATGAAGTTGTGGCCGAAACTACGCCCAAGCTGGGTGACGACGGCACACTGGAATATGTATTTACCGGAGAGGAAACCGACATCACTTTGTACTACGGCACGAAGGATGATTTTGTCTCTGCTTGGTATGGCGATGGCAGTGCTACAAAGTATACCATCCGCAGCGCCGAGGAGCTGGCGAATTTCGCACAGTTGGTGAATAGCGAGAATGATTTTTCCGGCAAGACCATCACGCTGGGTAAGAATATTGTGTTGGACGGCATCGACTGGACGCCCATCGGCACAGCGGAAAGCCCCTTCAAAGGGACGTTCACGATTATGGGGAACTATTCCATTTCCAACCTGCCCAACGACCTGTTCGGCGTGGTGGAGGGCGGCACGGTCAAATCTGTGACCATCAGCGGCGGCAAAGGTCGGTTGGTGGGCGAGCTGAAGTCCGGCAAGGTGGAGAACTGCATGTCCACGGCTAAGGTGGATAGCAGCGATGAAAATGCCGCAGTCGGCGGACTGGTGGGCATGGCCGAAACCAATGCGACGGTGTCCAGCAGCTATTACTACAACGCTGATAGCATCAACGTGCCTGCTGTGGGCGGCAGCGGCACGGTGACCAACTGCTTCTATTTGGCGGAGACTTCTACCTTTGATAAGAAAGGCACTGCCGATGACATCGGCGCACGTACAGCGGAGGAGTTCCAGCTGGGCCGTGTGGCGTATGAACTGGGGGGATCTTCTTACGTTTGGGTGTATGATACGACTAATAAGGCAGAAAAGATGCCGCAGTTGGGACGCAGTTCCGGGACAATGGCGGTGGCAAACGAGTTAAAGCTGACTAAGCCGGATAATCAGCCCGAAGGTGTAGTGGTCACACTCGGCAATGACAGCGACAAAAAGACGCTGACCGATGCCGCCGGAAACCAATACTACTATGCTGCAAGCGGCTACCCCAACGGCGTATCTGATGTGCCGGTCACATTCACCGCGCCGACAGGATATCAAATCGTATTTGCTCCTGCGGCAACACAAGTGGGAGGAACAGACTACTGTCTTCGTATAACCGGCAGTAATGTGGAGTATACCTATTCACTGGTCAAGGCCGACATTCGCTGGTATGAAAGCGCTGGGAAGGAAAAAAACTACGTTCTCAAGAGTGCTGACGAATTGATGGGTTTCTGCCTGCTGGCCAATGGAAGTATTGATGGCGAATCCAAGAATTTTGATGGATGGACTCTGTCGTTGGGTAATAGCATTGATCTGGAAAATAGCGAATGGAAGCCTATCCCAAGTTTCGCGGGTGAATTTAATGGCATGAGCCATGAGATCAAAGGCTTGAATGTAAACTACACAGATGATGACTCAAATTCAAAGACTGCGGGAATGTTTGAAAAACTGGATTCGACTGGCAAAATATTGAGCCTTGCCGTATCGGGATCAGTGAAGGCAGACGGCAAGATAAATAATGTGGGCGGAATTGTCGGTACGACTGCAGCCGGAAGTGAAATCCGTTTTTGCCGCAGTAATATTGATGTTAAAGTCGATGCGGCAAACAGCACCACCAACGGCATGGCATACGGCGGTGTGGCGGGTAAAGTTCAAGGTGCGATTTCCAACTGCTTAAAAGAAGGAACGATAACCGTAGATAACATTAAGAATAAGTGTTACATTGGTGGCGTAGCCGGATATGTCGGCAGTGCAGCAAATCTCTGCTGGAATACCGGCAGTGTAAACGCTTCTGGAACGACCAAGAAAAACATATATACCGGCGGTATTGTCGGATACGGAGCTGCAACAAACTGCTATAACAACGGGAGTGTCACTGGTGCAACCGATAAGAATAACTATGTGACGGGCGGCATTTCGGGCAATGGCAACGTGGCCAACAGCTACAACCTGGGTGACGTGACCGGCGCGGAAGGCAGTGCCTACGGCATCAGTAACCGCAAGGGGGCCAACAGCTACTACCTCTGCAAGCTGAACGGCAAGGAGACGGCTAAGTATGTCAACAGTGGAGCTGAACAGGAAATCACCGCCACCACCGAGGACGGCAAGACCGTGTATAAGGTGGGCGACGATGTGCTGGTGAACGTGCTGAATGAGAACAGAGGCACATATATCGAGTGGATCAACAAGCAGGACGCGCCCAATAACCCCGTGCACATCACGCGCTGGGACGGCAGCTTCGAACCCGGCGTGGAGGGCGTGATCACCCTTGTCTATGATCCTAACGGCGGCGAAGGAGCGGCTGTAACGGAGCAGCAGCGGGTCGAAGGCGATACCGGAAGCTTCACCATTAAGTCCGATACGGAGTTGGGCTTCAAGCACGAGAACGGCACATTCCTCGGCTGGAGCACGAACCCCCATGCGAAAACGGAGGATAACAGCTATGATGCCGGTAAAACGGTTTCGGTGGAGAAGAACAAGAGCCTGACGCTCTATGCCGTGTGGTCGCCGATATGGGCGGGCAGCGGCACGGAAGCTGCTCCCTATGAGATTCCCGATGTCGGTAAGCTGACTGCCCTGCAAAAGCAGGTCAATGAAAACGGCTTCAGCTACACCGGCAAGTGGTTCAGGCTGACCAATAACATCGATCTGAACAACGAGCTGTGGACGCCCATCGGCGTCGATGCCCTCCATTCCTTCGGCGGCAGTCTGGACGGCGGCGGCAAGACCATCAGCGGGCTGAAGGTGGAAACAAACGGGGCATGGGCAGGACTTTTCGGCAGCGTGCGAGGTACTTACGGTGTGCCCATGACGATGCGGGATCTGACGCTGAAAAATGGCAGCGTGAAGTTTACGAGCAGCGGGACGTCATGCAGCGGTGGCCTTGTGGCGATTGTAGAGGGCGAAACTGCGCTGGAGCTGCGTAATGTCGTTGCTGAAAACCTGACGGTCAGCGGCGGCATATTTGGCTCGGGCGGCCTTCTGGGCAGAGGACGCGTCGCAATGACAAACTGCCACAACAGGGGCGGCTCCGTGACCGGCAGTTATGCAGGCGGACTGGCCGGTATGGGATACAGCAACCTTCAGGATCACGTTTTAGCGGGTTGTACCAACAGCGCTAAGGTAGTCGGCAAAAGAACCGCAGGCGGAATGACTGGGAATGAAACACATAGCGACGGCTCCTACACAGACTGCACCAACAGCGGAAGCATATCTGCGACACAGGGGTACGCCTCCGGCATTGCGGCGGGCGGAAGCTATGAGCGGTGCAGCAACAGCGGCGCTGTGACCGGCCAGCAGGCTGCGGGCATCTGCGTCAATGGCAGCAAGGCAACGAACTGTAGCAATACAGGTGCCGTTACAGGTACAGGTACAGGTACAGGATATGCGGCAGGTATCCTCACCAACGACGGCTACGGCGGTACAGTAGAATTCTGCTGGAACACCGGAAGTGTCGAGGCAAGCACGCCTGTCAAGGCCTTTGGCATCCTCTACGGCCGGGGTGCGTATAATAGGGTCAGAAATTCCTTCAGCTATGTCCCGGGCGCCAATATCGGCCTTGCGCCCACCGAGCTGAAAGAGGAAAATGTGTCCGACAGCTACTATCTGGCGGACAAGAAGGACTCCGTTTCCAGCGTCGGCGAGTGGGCCAGCGCAGACGACTTTGCCAGCGGCAAGGTGGCGTGGGGCGTGGACGGCGGCGTCAATGCCCACAAGAACTACTGGACGCAGGGCGCGAACAACTATCCTGTTCCCATCGGTGAGGGGACTTCCACCAGCTACTACCGTGCCAAGGCCGAGTGCGGCACCGGCGGCACGGTGACCATCAAGCGCGGCGATGGCCGCACCGGCGATGCGGACAACGCGGTCTATGGGCCCAGCGGCACCAAGGTGACCGTCACCGCCACGCCCAAGAACAGCAGCTATGCGCTCAAGAGCCTGACGCTGGATCTGATGAGCACCGGCACGACCTCTGACCTCGCCAATCCCGGCAGCTTTGCACTGGGCGCGGCCAATGCAAAGGTCGTGGCCACCTTTGCCAGCGCTGGCAGCGGCGGAGGCAGCGGCAGCGGATCCGGCAGCGGCAGCGGCACTGGCACAGGCGACGAGAACGACGAGGGTCTGCAGGACGGCATGAACATGGACGTGGAGTACAACGTCAAGGGGCTGGTGCTGTCCGCCTATACCGAGTGGGGCAGCAACGGCGGCGGCAAGACCTTCTCCCAGTGGCTGAAGGACTCTCCCAATGTGCTGCGCGCCCTGATCGCCAATAGTCTGGACAACATGGCGGCAGCTGCCGCGGCGAAAAAGACCGATGAGGCCTCCGCGCTGGCGCAGGCGCTGTTGGCCAGCCTGAATGAGCACAGCGGCGTGACCGGCAAGGACGGCGACGCCATCAGCAAGGCGCTCCAGAGGTTCATGACCTCCGGCACGGAGGCCACGTTCAGCACATGGCTGACCACCGGCAGCGGCATGGCCAGCGGTACGCTGGAGAGCATCTTCACCCAGTATACCGACAGCCTGCTGGCGCTGGCGGATCGCCTGTATACCAAGTGGGAATCCAGCGGCACCTCCATGACCTTCCCCGCGTGGCTGGATGCCCAGCAGGTGAGCATGGAAAATCTGTCCGAAACGGCGGAGGAGCCTGATACCGATACCACCGACGAGTCCCAGACCACGGAGGCACCGGAGGATGTTCCGGACGGGCAGGAGTCAGAGGGTCAGGTTAGCGGCAATTCCATCTGGGAGATCATCGGCACAGCTGTGCGGGAAAACCCCATTATCGTGTGGTCCATCGTGGCAGTCGTTGCGGCCTTGGTCATCGTGGGCGCGGTGCGCCGCTACCATAAGGTCAAGCGCGATGAGCGGGACGACAACGGTGCAGAATAAGAGATAGGGACGGCTCCGCAAGGAGCGGTCTGCCGATTCGCGTGGGCGGAATTTCCGTCCACGCGAATACGGCTATATAAACGGAAATGGGAGGGATGCCTCTGTGAGAAGAAAAGTGCGGAATTGGGCGGCGTTTCTGCTGGCGCTGGCGCTGGTATTGGGCATGATACCCGCAGCTTACGCGGCGGGATACAGCATCACCGTCAACGCCCCAACAGGGAATAATCTGCCCTATTGGGTGTTTGAGAAAGTGGGCGTAGACAGCGCAGATGTGCTGAACCTGACGGCCAACGAAGGGCATACCCTGCCCACAAATAAGGTCGCCCGTGTGTCGCTGGCTGTGGGCAAAAACAAAGAGGATGAAGCTGCCTGCGGTATCTCCATCAATGGGATGTACTATGTGCAGTCGGTCACGCTGGAGCATCCCGACTTCTTCACCGGTACGGTGGAGATCCAGATCGGCAGGGATGCCCAATGGAGCGAGGAGACGTGGGGCAATATCACGCCGGTGGAGGGCTCCAACATCCTCGGCCGCGTGCAGTTCAAGGACGGCACCTTCACCGGTGACGTGACCATCAGCGTCACGCCCATGACGCAGCAGCAGGCAGACGCGGCGGCAAAGACCAACCAGCGTCAGGTGGTGCCCAAGGGGAAATACAGCGTGTCGGACATCACCGAGGCCATCGACGGCATATTGGCGTGGAAGCGGGCGCAGCAGGGCGTGGCGGAGGGTCAGCCGCTGCTGAGCGGCGAGCTGCTGACCTATGCCGGCAGCACCGCCGCCGACTGGCTGCCCATCGGGCTGTCCCGCTACGGCGCGGAGGACGACTACGACAGCTATCTGGCGGCGCTGAGAACGTATGTGGAGCAGAAATACCGCGAGCCGGACAAGCTGGACAGAACAAAGGCGACGGAATGGCACCGCATCGCGCTGGCGGTGCTGGCGTGCGGCGGCGACCCCACCCACTTCGGCAGGGATGAAAACGGCGCGGATATCAACCTGATCGCCGACGGCGTGTATGACCGGGGCAAAACGGCGGATCTGGGACGGCAGGGGCTGAACGGCTGGCTCTGGGGATTGATTACGCTGGACAGCATGAAGTACACCATCCCCGCAGGCGCCAGCTATACCCGCACGGAGCTGGTAAAGACCATCCTGTCCTATCAGCTCAGCGACGACGGCTTTAACCTGCGGGTGGCGCAGGGCAGCACCGCCGATCCGGACATCACGGCCATGGCCATACAGTCCATGGGGCCGTACTACCGCACCTCCACCCTGAATGTGAAGGACCCTGTGGACAGAGCGCTGGAGCGCCTGTCGCAGCTCCAGCTGGACACGGCGGATTTCCGCAGCTGGGGCACGCGGAACTCCGAGTCCACCTCGCAGGTCATCATCTCCCTGTGCAGCGTTGGCATCGACCCGCAGAACGACCCCCGCTTTGTGAAGAACGGACTGAACCTGCTGGACGCGCTGTTCTATTACCAACAGGAGGACGGCGGCTTTGCCCACTCCTACGAGCTGGATGAGGGTAATCCCTCCGCCGTACCCGGGGAGAGCGACAGCATGGCCACGGATCAGGCGCTACTGGCGCTGGTGTCCGTGTGGCGGCAGGCGCAGGGCATGAGCCCGCTGTACGACTTCCGCCCCGGCGGCGTATCCTCCAAGATACTGACGCCGGAGGAGAGCGAGGTGTCCTTCGCCGGCAGCTATGAGTTTACGCAGGAGCTGCAAAGCCGCGTGGACGCGCTGCCCGACGCGTTGTCCACGGAGGACGCGGAGGAGGTGGCCTTCCTGCTGGAGCGGTTGAAGATGAGCCGTGAATTTGACGGCTATGACAGGTACATGGAGAAGCTGACGGCGGCGCAGGAGAAGATTGACGCGCTGTACGCGGAGATCGAGAGCCTGAACGCGGATATCGCCGCGGAGATATTGCCTATGACCGACGCCGGCTTGAAGGAAAAGCCCATCGTGGACGGTATCGTGAAGCGGTACCGCGCGCTGTCTGAACACGACAGGGAGCTGGTGGAGAGCTGGGATGCGGTGCTGGCGGTAAAGGCGCAGACGGACGCGGCGCAGCGGACGCTGCTGCTGTGCATCGGCGGCGCGGCAGTGGTGATGATCGGCGGCAGCATCCTCGTCCGCCGCAGGAGGGAGAGCAAATGAAACGACAACTGACGCGGCTGCTGACCGCGTTGCTGGCTGTGATCCTGCTGCTGCCGGTGACGGCGCAGGCCGCGCCTGCATGGGACGGCTGGACAGCGGAGCTGGAGGCGGCGTACCAAACGGTGTCCGGACTGGTGGCGGACTCCGTCAGCGAGAGCAGGGACTACCTATCCGCCGCACGGCAGGAAACCAACGCCAAGGCGGTGTACGCGCTGTGGGCCTCCGGCGCCGACGTGCCGGAGGGCTTCTACAACGAGTATTTGCAGGCGCTGGCAGACTGGCTGGATCTTGCGGTCAAGCGGGGCAAGACGGCCTACATCCCCGGCGCGATCCGCACGGTGGCGGCCATGGGGCTGGATATGACGGACTTCGCCGGCCACGACCTGCTGGAGCCGCTGCGGAGGCCGGAGATGGTGGAGGCGGACGAGGACAGGCTGGATATGCTGCTGGACTTGGACGCCGCAGGCGATGCCGGCAAAACGGACGAGTTCAACGCGCTGCGGGAGACCCTGATCACCGAGGCGCTGGCACGCCAGCAGAGCAGCGGTGAGTTCCGCTACACCTCCAAGTGGCCTGCCGAGTTGAAGCGGAAGGGCGTGGCTGCTGAGCCGGATCGGTTTGACTACATCCTGCTGACAGCAAAGTCCGCGCAGGCGCTGGCGCCTTACCGGAGCCGTCCGGAGGTCAGGGCCGCCATAGAAAAGGCGGTAAGCTATCTCTCGATGCAGCAGCTGGACAGCGGTGGCTTTCTCAGGTACGGCGAGGAGGACGTGGAGGAGGATGCCGCCGTGTTGGAAATGCTGGCGGCGCTGGATATCTCCCCTGACGACGGGCGATTTGTAAAGAACGGCCACACCGTGCTGGACGGCATGATGGACTGGTATCAGGAGAGCTATTTTGACGGTGCCCCCGCGCCGGGACAGGGGTTCTACCGACATGATATTCTTTGGGGGTACCGCGGATCAGGGGATGCTTGGTACGCCTCCAGCTCATCGTTGATGTCCGATCCGGATGCCCCGGATGACCGCGGCAAGGCTGTGGAACGGCGAACCTACATAAACGAAGCGGGACTTATAGGGCTTTGTAGTGTCAGACCGGCAGTGGCTGTGGCGGGAACACCGTCCGCAAGCACGCCGGAAAAGGGAAACCGTCAAGACAATGCCATAGATTACAGTGAACTTTTACAGGCGCAGTCTGCGGATTATGCACAGAAGCTGGCAGAGGGGTATTACGGGGATGGAAACAGCACGATCGTTTCCGAGGGTGCTCTAAGCCATTTGGCCAAGGAGATCTTATCCATGTCCGAAGCCGGCGGCGGTAAGCTGCCGGAGGAGCAACGTGCACAGCTGGAAAGCCTTGTTGAGATGCTGTCGGGAGCCAGCGGCGAATATCTGATGGGACGCAAGGCGAACACCTACTCGCCGGTTCTGGTGCAGGCCATGAAAGCGCTGGATATGGATCCTGCAGACGTAAACGGCATGGACTTTTTGGCACCGTTGACAAATCTCTCTGCCATGGACACTGCGGAATACAGAGAGGCGCTGATGGATTTTGACTCGGTAGATGCGTCTATGTGGCGTAAGCGCGGCGTGGACGCGGATACGGTCGTGGACAAGTACGCCGCCGGTATACTGCAATATCAGACGGCAGACGGGCAATTTGACCCTTACGCAAGCTATAGCGGGATAGTTACCCCGATACTCCGGGATTATGTGCAGTACACTGCCGAGAATGTCACCGCCCTTGCTCCCCACGCGGACAAGGAGTACATTTCCAAGGCGATAGACCGTGCCATTGAATACCTGTCCTCCGTACAGCTTTCGGATGGCAGCTTTCCGGGTATGACCGGTACTTCAAACGGCGAGGCAACGCTCGCCGTGCTGGAAATGATGGAAGCGCTGGGAATATCTCTGGACGACCCTCGCTTCGTGAAAAACGGAAAAACCGCGGCGGACGCCATGAAGACCTTTTATGTAGATGGAGTGGGCTTTCTTTCCAGCTTCGAGGTGGAAGCGCCGCTGGATGATTTGGGCAGCCTGCCGGTCTACGCCGATCCGGTCATGGATGCTTCTGCTGCCGTTTCCGCCCTGACCTACCTCCAAGCCGCCGAGGACGGCACATTCGGCCCCGACGGCAAGGGCAGCAGCGTGTTCGAGGTGGTGGGCGCCGCCCTGACGGAAACGCCGCTGGGCGCGATCTTGCTGGCGGTTATCGTAGTGGCCATACTGGCGTTTGCCATGGTGCGCCGCTACCGCCGCATCAAGAGGGAGCAGTGACATGGGTACGAAGCACAGATGCGCAGCGGCATTGCTGCTGGCGGTATTCCTGCTCTTCTGTACCGCCTGCGGCGCTGCTCCTGTGCAGCCGGAGGATACAGAAAACAAGGATCAATACATGACCGACCCGGTGCCGGAGGGCAAGCCCGCGCCGGTAGAGCCGCAGGACGTGGTGAGGGACGATGATGCGGAGCTTACCTGCACCTTCTCCATCTCCTGCGCCACGATTCTGGACAACTGGGACAAGTGCGACGATAGCAAGAAGCCCCTCGTCCCTGCGGACGGCGTGATTTTGCCGTCCACCACCGTGACCTTCAGCGAGGGCGAGAGTGTGTTCGATGTGCTTCAGCGTGTCTGCCAGGACAATAAGATCCACATGGAGTCCGTTTGGACACCTATGTACAACAGCGCCTACGTGGAGGGAATCCACAACCTGTACGAGTTTGACGTGGGCAGCCTGTCCGGCTGGATGTATTCCGTCAACGGCTGGTTTCCCAACTACGGCTGCTCCCGCTACCAGGTGAAGGACGGCGACGTCGTGGAGTGG
>OGCQ01000785.1_pt1 | contig 47248 bp, 49 predicted proteins | sample 1570161 | NCBI WGS metagenome assembly OGCQ01 (sample SAMEA4384402, study PRJEB24528) | human gut metagenome | reverse complement strand
ACGTCGAAAGTACTTGGCTGGAAGCGGCCCGGGAGGATAGATAGCTGCCGGTTGAAAAAATAAGGCATACCAGGAGGTATGCCTTATTTGTTTATTTTATTCATAAATTCTTTTTTTAACCTTTTTCCTTAATACATAAATGCTGTTTTGTTAGCGCAAAGCAACTGTAAATTTTGTTGCAAATATTGTGGCTAAAAAGTGAAGTTGACATAAAATTTTCGCAAATTTCCTTAATTCGCTTGACTTACTACTTTTATCCATTTAATATAAATACTAATAACCCTTGTATACATATTAAATTAAAGGGTGAGGTAATTTTTATTTTATTGTAAAGGAGTTAAGGGAAAGATGGAAAGAAAGACTATGACAAATTTTCGTTGGAAGGTTGCCTGGCTTATTTTTGCAATTAGCTTTGTATCTTATATGGACAGAGTAAATTTGTCAGTTGCAACACCTGTAATTATGCAGGAATTTGGTTTTACTAAAATTGATCTGGGGTTAATCCAGTCCTTCTTTTTTGCAGGTTATGCTTTATTTCAGGTACCGGGCGGAATGATGGCTGAACGCTTTGGCCATCGCTTAACCGGATCTCTGGCAGTTGTTTGGTGGTCTGTTTTTACAGCGCTTACAGCCGTTGCGAGCGGTAAATTTTCCTTTGCAACCGTTCGTTTATTATTCGGCGTTGGTGAAGCACCTATTTATCCTGCTGCGGCTATTGCCGGTCACCGCTGGTTTAATAAAGGCGAAAAAGGCAAAGTAAGTTCTTTCATTTTAAATGGCTGCTTTTTTGGCCCGGTTGTAGGGCCGGCCGTTACGGTAGCTTTAATGGCTGCTTTAGGCTGGAAAGCCGTATTTTGGCTGTTCGGTGTTATAGGCGTTCTGCTTGGCGTTTTGTGGTTTAAGTTTGTACCCGATAATCCTAAACAAAGCCCTTATGTTAATGAAGCTGAATTTGAACATATTAATGACGGACGCGAAAATACTGTTGAAGCAAAAGAAATTGCTCCATGGGGCAAATTATTAAAATCTTCTCAGTTTTGGTCCCTTGGTTTGCAGTTTATGATAACTGACTACATTATGTATGTATTCTTGGCATGGCTGCCGCTTTATTTAATGGAAGTACATGGTTTTTCCCTTTCTAAAATGGGCCTGTGGGCTGCTGCTCCGTGGCTTTCGCTGATGGCTGTGGTTTCCTGCTGCGGATATCTGTCTGATAAAGCTATTGCTGCCGGATTTTCTCAAAATCTTGTTAAAACTTCTACCGGTGCCGTTGGAATTTTGCTTTGCGCCTGCACTTTATTTATCGCAACAAGAACGGCAGACCCGATGATGAATGTTTTCTGGCTTTCGGTTGCATTAGGTTCTTTGGGCTTAACAATGAGTGCTTCCTGGTCAAGCGTAATTTCTATGGGCGGCCGCTTTGCCGGTTCTGTTTCCGGCTGGATGAACTTTTGGGGCAATATAGGCGGTGTTTTGGCACCGAGCGTAACGGCATGGGTTGCAACCACTTATGGCTGGCAGGCAGCTTTGGCAGTAACCGCTGTTTCCGGCATTGCTGGTGCCGTATTGTGGCTTTTTGTTAAACCGGATAAAGCTATTGTATAATTTAAAACTGATAAAAGAGGATAACAGTCTGTTTCAGGCTGCTATCCTCTTTTTTATGCATTTATTTCTTTTTTCAGGTATTCCAGAAATTTTTGAGAGGCTTTGGAAAAAATCTGGTATTTTTTCCAGGCAATGCTTAAATTTACTTTTAAATCCGGTTTTAACGGACGGAAGCACAGGCTGCTTCCCTCGCCGGTATTAACAAGTTTATCTAACGATAATACATAGCCAAAACCTTCTTCTGCCATAATAGCGGCGTTAAAAACAAGGTTATAGGTGCAGGCAATATCAAAATGTATATTATGCTGCTGCCCCCAGGAGGTAAGTTCCTGGTTAACTGCCTGGCGCGATACAATCAGCGGCAAACCTGCCAAATCGGAGGGCGTAATATAATCTTTTGCCGCCAGCGGCGCATTTTTAGGCATAATAACACCCCAGGTATCATAAGCCGGAAGTTTTAAATAATCGTATTTATCAATATCGCCTGCGGTAATAAAAATGCCGAAATCAAGCAGGCCTTTTTCCATGCGTTCGGAAACGTCTTCGGCATTGCCGCTGTATAAATGGAAACGGATATCGGGGTAATCTTCCTTTAAGCGCACTGCCGTTCTTGCTATTATCCGCATGGCGTCGCTTTCCCCGCAGCCAATATAAACATCGCCGCTAATGTCTTGTCCTTCCGCTAAAAATTCGGCTTCTGTTTTATCGGCAAGCGCTATAATTTCCTCCGCACGTTTGCGCAGCCTCATACCGTCTTCCGTTAAAGCAATTTTGCGGTTGCGCTTACCGCGGATTAAAAGCTGTTTGCCAAGTTCTTCTTCTAAATCCATCAGCTGGCGCGATAAGGTTGGCTGGGTAATATGCAGAAAGTCTGCCGCATCGGAAATGCTTTCTTCGCGGGCGACGGCAAGAAAATAGCGCAAAACCCTTAATTCCATTTAAAACACCTCCCATTATAAAAATTATAAGTTGATATTATATGCCCGTCAAGCATGAATCTCAATTCAATATAGGTATTTGATAGCAAATTGCAGAAAGATTATACTTATAAACAAAGGGGGCGGTGCTTTGAAAAAAGACGAAAAAGTTATTTTGGAAAGCATTTTAAAAGACTGCGGCTGTGCCAAAGAAATTATAGCTTCCTGCCTGCAAATAAAGGAAAAATATGGCGAACAGGAAATTTTACCTGTTTTGCAGCAAGAACGATACCGCCTTTTGCAAAAAATTCATGGAGAACAACAAAAACTTGATATTTTGGATTATGTAATTTTTAAACTGAAACAGGGAGGTCTTAAGGATGTCTAAAAATATTTTGGTAATTTCGGTAAGTTTAAGAAACGGCAGCAATTCTGATATGCTGGCTGATGAATTTATGCGCGGAGCATTGGAAAGCGGCAATAAAGCAGAAAAAATTACCTTGCGCGGCAAAAACATTAATTTTTGCAAAGGCTGCCTTGCCTGCCAGAAAACAGGCAAATGCGTTATTAACGACGATATGGCAGAAATTTTGCCCAAAATGCAGCAGGCAGATGTTATCTGTTTTGCTTCGCCTGTGTATTTTTATGATATCTGCGGGCAGCTTAAAACATTTTTAGACCGTACCAATCCGCTTTTCCCGGCGGAATATAATTTTACTGATATTTACTTTTTACTTACTGCTGCCGATACTGAACAGACTGCTTCCGAAGGGCCGCTGAAAGGTTTGCAGGGATGGATTGACTGCTTTGAAAACGCGGGCTTAAAAGGAGTAGTTTGCGGGCTTGGCGCGGAAAAACCGGGCGATGTAAAAAGTATGCCAGCCATGAATGAAGCGTACATGCTTGGTAAACAGGCTTAAGGCAAATAAAATGAAGAAAATAAGTTTACTTTTAGTTTTGCTGGCTTTTGTTATTGCAGGTTGTGTTTTTAATGCTACAGCAGGCAATAGCCCGGTTGATAATGTTACGGCACATGCCGCTGCCGGAGGGGAAGAAATGAAACCGTTAAAAATAACGATTAATGGGCAAAAATTTACGGCAGAATTATATGATAATGAGGCTGCACAAAAATTAATGCAGCTGCTGCCGTTAAGTTTAACCATGAAAGAGTTAAACAATAATGAAAAGTATTGCTATCTTGATACGGCTTTGCCAACAAATGCACAAAAGCCGGGAAAAATTAATGCCGGGGATATTATGCTTTTCGGCAATGACTGCTTGGTTGTGTTTTATAAAAACTTTAATACCAGTTACAGTTATACCAGAATTGGCAGAATAGAAAATACGGAACATTTGGCAAAAGCCGCAGGCAAAAGCAGTGCAAAAATTGAATTTAGTTTATAGCAGGGGGTAAAAATGAATATTATTCAAAACCGCACAATGGATGAAGAACGTGCGTTATATGGTTTACATAATGCAGAAGTAGTGAACTGCGAATTTTCCGGGCCGCTTGACGGGGAATCTGCACTGAAAGAATGCGGCAATATTAACATAAAAAACTGCCGGTTTTTGCTGCGCTACCCTTTGTGGCACTTAAACGGCGGCAATATGGAAAATTCATTAATGACGGAAACCTGCCGTGCTGCAATGTGGTATGATAAAAGATTGGTTATAGAAAACACGGAAATAAACGGCATTAAAGCCGTACGCGAATGTGATGATGTAACGATAAAAAACTGTAAAATAAATTCGGAAGAATTCGGCTGGTTCTGCCGAAAAATGAAGATTGAAAACTGCGGAATTATTTCCGTTTATCCGTTTTTGCAATGCCGCAATCTGGAAATTATCGGACTGAAGATGCAGGGCAAATATTCTTTTCAGTATGCAGAAAACGTAACTATAAAAAATTCCGTACTCGATACTAAAGACGCCTTCTGGCACAGTAAAAACGTAACCGTTACCGACAGCATTATTAAAGGCGAATACCTTGCCTGGTATTCTGAGAATCTGCATCTTATACGCTGCAAAATAATTGGCACACAGCCTTTATGCTATGCCAAAGGGCTGGTTATGGAAGATTGTGAAATGCAGGATTGTGATTTGGCCTTTGAATACAGTGACGTAAAAGCCAGCATTAAAGGAACGGTGGAAAGCGTAAAAAATCCGCTTAGCGGGTATATACATGCCGGACGGATTGGCCAAATTATTATTGACGAGCATTGTGCTAAAAATGCCGGATGCGAGATAAAAACATTAAAATAAAAACAGGGTTTGCTGCAAACGTAAAATAATGCAGTAAACCCTGTTTTTTTATTATAACGGCGGCAGAATTTCTGCTTCCAGTTCTTTTAAGGTTTTCTTTTCCAGATTATCAAAAAAATACTGCCGTTTGGGGTGCAGCCCTAATGATTTGCTGACGGCAAGATTATACTGCGCGCCTTTTTCAAAATCTGTTGAAATATAGGTTGTTTTGTCTTTTATACTATCGAAAAGCTGCTGCCCATTAGTTGTATTAATAAGCACCAGCGTAATTCCTTTGTCGTCATCAAATTCCGGAAATTGTTTGTCAACGCCCCAATAATCGGCAATGGTTATATCTGCAAGGCTGCGTTTATTGTTAAATGCGCAGTCGGCACAGCTTGGGCGGATGCTGACGTTGTTTAAAAACAGGCGCATATATGTTTCGCGGCGTTTGGATGAACCCATACAGTGATTTTCCGTTAAAAATACAGTTTTGCCCCGTTTCCAGCCGTCGGCTTTATCGCGGAATTTAACCTGCGTTACGGCTTCGCCGGTATCTACGGCAATTTCTGTCAGGTATTTGTTATACACTTTGGCGCTTGGTACGCCATGGCACACAACGTCAACCGTCAGTAAATTTGTGTAATCTTTCAGTAAAAATCCTTTCAGTCCGGCAATCTGGCAGGGCGTGCCGCTGAACAGAACTTTTTTGCCGCCGGCAAGTAATGTGCGTACCTGCTTAAAAATACCGTTCATATTGCTTTGCACATATTTGGAGCCGCGCAGTTTGAAAAGTTCGCCGGTATTTGTAATGCTGGTATGGCAAACCTGAAAAGCATCGTCGAGCTCTGCCCCGAAAACCGTACCGCCGCTTTGTAAGACAGCGTTGGCAAACAGCGTAAACATGCCGCCGCTGGAACTGGTGTAACGTATGCCGTCATCACAATTTTTGGCTCCGTAAACATTTAAAATTGTATGCTGGGCCGGTTTATGCAGCAAAGGGCAAACCTTTTCACACAAACCGCAGTTAATGCAAAGGTTTTCATTTATTTCAGGGTAATAAAAACCTTCGCTGTCTGCTGTCATGGCAATGCAGCCTTTAGGGCAGATAGATGCGCACGCTGTACAGCCACAGCAATCGTGTTTGGAAATTAGTTTGAGCATGTAAACACCTTCTTTTTATTAAAATTTTATATAGGAAAAAAGGTCATTTTATTATTTGTCGGAAAAAATGTAATATCTTATGGCGGATATAGTAAGCAGCCAAAAATTAAGAAAAATATATATCGAAAGAAAAACCCAAAGAAAAGAGCCTACTTTTATTACAGCTAATTCGTTGCTTTGGGCAAATACCGAAAAATCAAAGTAATAGCTTTGGATAATAAACGAAATGCCCCATTGTACGGCATAAGCGGCCATCTTTTTGATGGCAGGATTTTTCTTCAGTTTGGAGCTTATCAGCCTGCCGGTTGCGTAAAGCAGCAGGCTATAGGCTGCTATGGCGGCAAGAATCAGCAGAGAGTATAGGCTGCCGTACATCAGGCCGTATGTTTTGGTTAACTCCAGGGCAGTAAGGCAGAAATGAAAAAGTAAAATTAAGCCGGCCATTATGTAGACAAATGGATAAAAGAAGTAGTAAAACGGGCTTTTTATTTTGTCTTTCTGCATGGCAAATGCTCCTTATGTCAAAAATTCTCTAAAAAGAAATTAACAAAAGTTTTGGCAACGGTTGAAAGAGGCCTGCCTTTAACAACAGAGAGTGTCTTTTCAACAAATAAACGCTCGTCCTCAATTTGTTTCGGCACCAGGCAGGGGTCAAACAATTCATATTTTTCGGCGGGGACTATGGCGACGCCGATATTTTGAGTTGCCCAGGCAATGGTGGAAAGTTTGGTTGTATTAATGCTTAATACCTGCGGCAAAAGGCGCGAATCGCTGCAGGTGTTTAAAAACAGCGTGCTGCACCCGCGCGACAGGCATAACGGCACATCTTCCAAATCGTCAAGCAGAATATGCGGCTTATTGCCGTTAAGGTAGGGGCTGTCCTTATGAAAAAGTGCAATTAAACGGTCACGCTTGCGGTAAATGGTTTCAAAGCGGTTAACCTGCAAAAGCGGAGCGTTGGCAATGCCTATTTCTGTTTTGCCGTCCAAAAGCTGCTGCGTTTGTTCGTCGATAGGCACTTCGTACAACTCGTAATTTATTTGAGGGTACTGACGTGAAAAACGGCTTAAATAATTTTTAATGAAGGAAATTGACATTGACGGCGACAGGCTGAGGCGCAGTGTGCCCGAAAAACCGCCTGCGCAGTCGGCAATTTCTTTAATAATATTATCTTCCGTGGAGCAGATATATTTTGCCTTGTTGTATAAAATGCAGCCTGCTTCTGTAAGTTCAACCGTATGGCCTCCGCGCTTTAAGTTAAGCAGCGGTGTGCCGAATTTTTTTTGCAGTGTTTTAAGCTGATTGCTTAATGCAGGCTGAGCCACTGCAACACGTTTAGCTGCGGCGGATATGCTGCCGGCTTCTACTATGGCGATAAAGTTGCGGTAATATTCTATATTCATAAAAACTCCTTTAAATTTTGTCTGTTTAGATTATACTACAAATCTAAAAATATATAAAGATATGATAAAAATAGCTAAGATATATAATAAAATTTTATATGTTTATGGTAGTTTAGCGGCTTTCAGCTTTTAAAAAGCTTTTATTAAAGTGTTTTTTATTAAAAGCCAGGAAAACATATAAATAAAAATTATATTTATTGCAATAAAACGGTATTTTACATTATATGCTTTTGCGCTTACACTATAATTAAGGTATAAGTTGTTACGAAAGAAGGGGGTAAAATGTTAGGTACAGACAGGCTGCGCAGCACAGCGTTGTTTGAAAAAATAGCAACACCGGAACAGGCGGCTGCGCTGATTGAAGATGGAATGAACGTCGGTGTCGGCGGTTTTACGCCGTCGGGTTATCCTAAAAAAACAACAATGGCGCTGGCAAAAGCCATAAAAAACGGCAAAAAATGCCGCATTAATATCTGGAGCGGCGCTTCGGTAGGCCCGGAAATTGAAGAAGAACTTGCTGCTGTGGGCGGCGTTAAAAGCAGGATGCCCTACTATGCGGCTTCCAATAAATCTATGCGTGCTGGTATTAACGGCGGCCAGATTGATTACGTAGATTTACATTTAAGCCATTTTGCCCAGCAGGTAGATTACGGCTTTTTCGGCAATGTGGATGTGGCAATTGTTGAAGCTGCCGCTGTAAACGCCGACGGAAGCATTGTGCTTGGCCCGGGCGTTGGCAATATACCCATGTTTGTAAAGCATGCCAAAAAAGTAATCGTTGAAGTTAACACAACAATTCCTTTAAATATGGAGGGAATGCACGATATTTATATTTGCGCAAAACCGCCGCACAGAACGGAAATACCAATTTACCATGTCGGTGACAGAATCGGCTCACCGTATTTGGAATGCGGCCTTGATAAAATTGCCTGCATTGTGGAATCGGATATTGTTGACCATGTACGCAATTTGAATCCGCCTGATGAAAACAGTATAAAAATAGCTGGCTTTCTGGTTGAATTTTTGGAACACGAGCAAAAATACGGACGTTTGCCGCAGGAGATGCTTCCCATACAGTCTGGCGTAGGCAGTATTGCCAATGCTGTTTTAATGGGGCTGTCCCAGTCAAAATACGAAAATTTGAAAATGTATTCCGAAATTTTGCAGGACGCGGTATTCAGCCTTATCAAAATAGGCAAGGTGTCACAGGCATCGGGCTGCGCTTTTACGCCGTCGCCGAATGTATGGCAGATGTATAAGGAAAATCCTGATTTATACCGTAAAAGCATAGTGCTGCGCCCTCTTGATATCAGCAATAACCCGGAAATTATCCGCCGTTTGGGCGTTATTTCCATTAATACTCCGCTTGAATTTGATATTTACGGGCAGGCAAATTCCACGCATGTTATGGGTGCCAGTATGATGAACGGCATCGGCGGCAGCGGCGATTACATGCGCAACGGTTATTTAACCATTTTCTGCACGCCGTCAACGGCCAAAAAAGGCAGTATTTCCAGCGTTGTGCCAATGGTAACGCATGCCGACCATACTGAGCATGACACCATGGTGTTTATTACCGAACAGGGCATTGCCGATATACGCGGCCTGCCGCCTGTTAAACGCGCCAAACTGATTATTGAAAAATGTGCCCATCCCGATTATCGGGCGCAGCTTTTGGAATATTTGCAGCAGGCACAAAGAAAAAACGCCCATATGCCTGTGGATTTAACGCATGCGTTTGATATGCAGGCTCATTACGAAAAATACGGAACAATGAAAATATAAGGAGGATTACCATGGATAAAGAAAAATTGCAGCAGGGATTAAACGAATATGAAGCTAAGGTTGCCAAAGCTACGGCAAAATTTCCGGAACGCAAAAATTTTGAAGCGCAGCGTTTGTATACGCCTCTTGATATAGAAGATTTTGATTATGGTGAAAAACTTGGTTTTCCCGGGCAATATCCGTTTACACGCGGCGTGCAGCCAACAATGTACCGCGGCCGCCTGTGGACCATGCGTGCCTACGCCGGTTTTGCTACGGCCGAAGAAACCAACGCGCGTTATAAATATTTGCTGGAGGCCGGGCAGACAGGGCTTTCTGTTGCCATGGACCTGCCGACGCAGATTGGCCTTGACAGTGACCACGAGCTCAGCCATGGCGAAGTAGGCAAAGTTGGCGTAGCCATTGATTCGCTTGCCGATATGGAAGCGCTGTTTGATGGTATTCCATTGGATAAGGTAAGTACGTCCATGACGATTAACGGGCCTGCGGCAGTGCTTTTGGCAATGTATGTTGCCGTTGCGGAAAAACAGGGCGTTAAGCCGGAAGCCTTAAAGGGCACAATCCAAAATGATATTCTGAAAGAATACATTGCCCGCGGCACTTATATTTTCCCGCCGCGCCCTTCTATGCGCCTTATTACCGATACTTTTGAATACTGCTCTAAAAATATTCCCAAATGGAATACCATCAGCGTCGGTGCTTACCACATCCGCGAGGCCGGTGCTTCCGAAGTGCAGGAAATTGCTTTTGCGTTTGCCAACGCCATGGCGTATATCGATGCGGCTATTAAAGCAGGGCAAAAGGTTGATGATTTTGCGCCCGGCATCAGCTGGATTTTTACAGCCGGGCTTGATTTCTTCGGCGAAGTTGCCAAATTCCGCGCGGCGCGCCGCCTGTGGGCACGCATTATGAAGGAGCGGTACGGGGCATCCGTGCCTAAAGCCCAGATGCTGCGCGTGCATGTGCATACGGCCGGCAGCGTGCTTACGGCGCAGCAGCCTTTAAACAATGTGGTGCGCATTACCTGGCAGGCGCTTAGTGCAGTACTTGGCGGCATACAGTCCATGGCATGCTGCGCTTATGACGAAGCAATTGCGCTGCCGACGGAAGAAAGCGCAACACTTGCCCTGCGCACGCAGCAGCTTCTGGCTTACGAAAGCGGAGTTACCGATACCATTGACCCGCTGGCAGGTTCCTATTATATTGAAACCTTAACCGATAAAATTGAAAAAGAAGCTTATGACTACATTGATAAAATAGACCGTATGGGCGGTGCCGTTGCTGCTATCGAGCAGGGTTATATGCAGCAGGAAATGGCGGCACATGCTTACGAATACCAGCATGAGGTAGAGCTTGGCAAACGCACCGTTATTGGTGTTAATAAATTTAATGACAGTAAAAAACTTGCGGAACAGGATGTGCTTACGGCAGATTTAAGCGTTGGTGAGCGCCAGATTGCACGCCTTGAAAAAATGAAAGCCGCGCGCGATAACGAAGCCGTTAACGCAGCGCTTGAAAAACTGCGCGAAGCAGCCAAAGGCACGGAAAATTTAATGCCTTACTTAATTGATGCCGTTAAAACTTATGCAACACTGGGTGAAATTTGCGGCGTGCTGCGTGAAGAATTCGGCGAATATAAACAAAGCGGCAGTATGTTTTAAACAAGGCGGGTGAACAGCGATGAATGAAACTGCTCAGCTTGCAAAATTTACGGCGGAAATGGAATTTGATAAATTGTCGCCGCAGGCAGTGCTGATGGCCAAACAATGCTTGCTGGACTGGCTTGGTGTTGCGCTCCGCGGAGCGCACGAAGAACCTGCCCGCATTTTGCGCGAAACGGCTTTAAAAATGTGCGGCACAGGGGAAAGCACGGTGTTTGACGGCGGCAGCAGGCGTGTTGACCCCGTAAGCGCTGCTCTTGTTAATGGCGCTGCCTCACATACGCTTGATTTTGACGATTTGCACAATCCTTCCATTATACACTTGGCAACGGTTGTAATACCGGCAGCCGTTGCCGTGGCGGAAGCCTGCCATAAAAGCGGCAAAGCCCTGCTTACGGCAATCTGCGCCGGGTATGAAGCCGGGGCGCGCGCCGGTGAAGCCATTATACCGGAATCTTATTTTTACTGGCATACAACAGGCACCGCAGGAATTTTCGGCAGTGCTGCGGCGTCAGCCTCCCTTTTGGGGCTTGATGCACAGCAGACAAATATGTGTCTCGGCAGTGCCGGAACGCAGGCCGCAGGCTTGTGGGAATTTTTAAAAGAAGGCGCAATGAGCAAAGCCCTTCATGCCGGGCGTGCCGCCAGTGCCGGTGTTTTTTCTGCATATCTTGCGCAGAGCGGGTTTACGGCTGCCAGCAAAATTCTGGAGGGTGAAAAGGGTTTTTGCCCAGCTCTTTCCGAAGCGCCGAGAATAGAAAAAATTACGCAGAACCTTTCTTACGGCGACTTAAAAATCCAGCACAATTCCTTTAAACCTTACGCCTGCTGCAAACATGCCCATGCGGCGGTTTACGGTGCGCAAACCTTGCGCAGCAGTCACGGCATAAAGCCGGAAGATATTGGCTGCGTGGAAATCAGGGTAAATAATATAACCGATTTTCTTATTAATAATCCTGCGCCGCAGAATGTTTACGGATGTAAATTCAGCATACAGTATTGTGTAGCGGCGGCGCTTGTTTACGGCAAGGCAGGCGTTGACGAATTTAATGCACAGGCGCGCAGCAGTACTGTTATGCAGAAAATAATGGATAAAATTTCAGTAGTAAAAGACGAAAAGCAGGAACTGCTGAACAGGGAAAACCCGGAAAAACTTGCTTCGGGAATTATTATAAAAATGAAAGACGGCGCAAAATACCAAATGCAGGTTGATTACCCAAAAGGTGACCCGGATAACCCTATGACATGGGAGGAAAGCAATGCAAAATTTATTGCACTTGCCGAACCTGTTTGCGGAGGCCAAAAAGCTGAAAAATTGAGTGCATATATAAAAAATATTGACGAAATAAGCGACATAACGGCAGAATTTAAGAAAATTTTTTAACAAAGAATAAAAATAACAGCTTGTCATTATTAAAAACGGCAGGTTGTTATTTTTTTACGCAGCGGATTTATTATATTTAATATAATAAAAATTATATTAAATATTAAAAGAAAAGGATGTTTCGCAAAAATTACTTTATTTTGCATAAAATATAAAAATTTAATAGATAAATGGACAAAAATAGTGTATAATATTTATACAGTTAAAAACGGAGTTTAGATTTTTGTAGTTTTAACAAAATCTGCCGGGTTGTTACAAAAAAGTCAATGGATACAAAGGGGGATTTGTTATGTCTGTAAAGAGAGTTATAGACAACAAAAAAATCGGTGCCAATATCAGGCTGGCGCGTGTAAAAAAAATGATGAGCCAGTCCGAACTAGCAAAACTTCTTGGTGTAACACAGACTCATATGAGTAATCTGGAACGCGGACGCTGCGGCATTACTGTAACTATGCTTAACGAACTGACAAACATTTTTGAAGTGGAAACCGATGCACTTTTATATGGTACCCCCGGGACCCATTCGGATACAAGCCTTGCAGGTGTTGTTAAAAACAGTGGTATAGAAAATTACACCCTTGGCGATTTAATCAGAGCGGCAAAACTTTTGGATGAAGGCGAATAAAAAATAACGGCACCTGCTTAAAATGCAGATGCCGTTATTTTTTACTTGTTATTGTCTTTGGGGTTTAAAAAGTTATTCCAGTTATAAGCAAAAATTCCCCCGCCTATAACCGCAAAGCCGCACGACAGCCTGAAGGCATAAGCATTAAAGCCGAACATTTCCAAAATAGTGTAGCATAATAAACCAACCACCAGCATTACAACCGGCAGGCTTATTAAAAACATGGTAGCGCCAAAGCCTTTGGCCATGCGTTTAAAAAAATCTTCAAACATAATGTTACCGCCTTAAAAGTATTTTATAATTATTATACTTTAGCAGGCGCTAAAAGCAAAGTTTTTTATTATCATAAGTATGTTATAATAAAATTAAACTTAAATACGAAAGGAACTTACAGTTATGAAAATAAAACTTATTGCCAGTGATATGGATGATACACTTTTAAATAATAACAGAGAAATTTCTCCGCGCAATGAAGCTGCCATAAAAAAAGCTATCAAAAGCGGAATTGTTTTTACGCTTGCTTCCGGGCGTATGTATTGCTCAATGCAGCCGTATGCGCAAAAGCTGGGCCTTGATGTGCCGCTGGTTTCGTATAACGGCGCACTGGTTAAAGGCGCGCTCAGCGGAAAGGTTTATGTAAACAGCCCGCTTAAATTGCAGACAGCGCTCGATTTATTGCAGTACGTTAAAGAAAACGGGCATTATGTGCAGGTTTATATGGGCGATAAATTATATGTAAAAGAAGAAAACGAATATTCGCGTATGTACGCTAAAATTTCCGGTATTCAGGCTGTAGCGATAGGCAAAGAAATTTACAGCATTAAAGAAGCACCGAATAAACTGCTTTTAATGACGGCTGCAGAAAATTTTGAAGCGACATGGAAAGACGTGGAAGAAAAGTTTAAAGGGCGTGTAGACGTAACAAGCTCCAAAGATAATTACCTTGAACTTATGGAACTGGGCGTTAATAAATGGCAGGCGGTAAAAAGCCTGGCAGAAAGCTTCGGCATTAAGCCGGAAGAAATTATGTGCATCGGCGACAGCAACAATGATTTAAGCATGATTAAAAACGCCGGCATTGGTGTGGCCGTTGCAAATGCCAAGCCGCAGGTACAGAAATATGCCAAAATGGTTACGGCAAGCAACGATAACGACGGTGTAGCCCTTGCGATTGAAAATATTTTAACGGCTCAGATTAACGTGCCTGAGTGAAGCTGAAATAAAATTGGCTAAATTTTTGTAAAATTTAAACATTTATAACTTGCGCTTTTGAGATTTATGAGTTAAAATAATAGTAAGTTGAGTGAGACTGAGGAGTCGCTCAACCGGTATTTATTGTTTATAAACCGCTGAGGATGAAAAATGTTGAAGTAAGCAATGGGCAGAGTAGAGGAAACCAGGAGACTCGCACGAAGCAGTTGCCAAAAAGACAGGCTTTATCCGCAGGCGTTTTATAAAAATAAAATGTTCCTGAGGAGGAATAAAAAATGAAAAAATCTTTAGTACTTGCAATGGCTATGGCTCTCGGCGTAACTGCATCCGCATATGCAGCTAACCCGTTCAGCGATGTACCGGCTGGCCACTGGGCTTATGACGCAGTTAACAAACTGGCAGCAGAAGGCGTAGTAGACGGTTATCCTGACGGCACCTACGGCGGCGACAAACTGATGACCCGTTATGAAATGGCACAGATCGTTGCAAAAGCTATGGCAAAAGGCGCAAACGTAGACAAACTGGCAGCAGAATTTGCTGACGAACTGGACAGCCTCGGCGTACGCGTAGCTAACCTTGAAAAGAAAGCTGACAACGTAAAAATCACCGGCCAGATCCGTATGAGCTATCGTGATACTGATGTTGACAAACATGATGGCAAAGGTCTTTCTCAGGGCCGCCTGCGTACCCGTCTGTTCGTAAACGGTGCAATCAATGAAGACTGGACCTATACCGGCCGTTTCGAAAACAACCAGTATCTTGATGACAACGAAGGCACTGACGATGTAAAACTGAACTGGGCTTATGTAACCGGTAAAGTTGGCGGCGTTAAAGTAGAAGCTGGCCGTCAGGACTTCACCAATGTTGGTGGTACCGTAATCGATACCCGTGGTGACGGCATTAAACTTGCTTATGGCAAAGACGTTAAAGTTTACGGCTGGGCACTTAAAGGCTCCGATGATTTGGCAGAAGTTGCTACGGTTGATGAATTTGAAGAAGGTTTAACTTCTGATGACCGCGTATATGTTGCAGGCGTAAGTGCTAAAATGGGCGTTGTTGATGCAGCTGTTAACTACTACAAAGTAGATACCGAATATGATCAGGATATTTATGAAATCGCAGCTGGCTGGGAATTCATGGATGACCTTACTTTGAAAGGCGCTTGGTACAATGGTGACGTATCCGACAGCAATGGCGATGACAACGGCTGGATGGTAGGCCTGAACTATGCTGGCGCTAAAGCTTCCAAAGTTGGTTCTTGGGGTGCTTATGTAAACTACATGGACCGTCCTTGGAACACTGTAATTTATCCGACCTTGGCTTCTTATACTTCTGTTCCTGAAACTTTAGCTACTGATGTTGATGGCGATGGTTACAAAGGTATTGAAGCAGGTGCTAACTTGACCCTTGCTAAAAATATCGTAGCAGGCGTTAAATACTACAACTTGGATTCCCGTGAAGGCGACGCTAACACCGAAACCATTTGGTCCGAAGTTATCTTCACTTTCTAATCTAAGTAGTATTAACAATTACTCATAGTTAGAACTATCAAAGCGGATGGCTTTATGCCATCCGCTTTTTGTATAATTGACAACTTGTAAGAAATTTTATATAATATCTATAAAGAAAGTCAAAAACAAGTTTTTTGGCTGTGCTGTGATGTAAATCAATGATTCGGGCAGAGGATTTACGGAGCTTTAACAGTGGGTTCGCGAAATTCCGCAACTCGAATAGGTGTAAAAACCGAAAGAAAATCGCAAAATTAAGAGAGGAGCCCTGCCGTTATGGCAGGGCTTTGGTATTTTATGGATATATTATTGGAATGTGCTTTAGCGTATAAAAAACTTTTTAATAAAAAATATATTTTTAAACTTGGGCGTAAAGGAAAAATTCATCTTATAGAACTTACTTTTAGTGAAGTTGATTTTCATCATTTAGCCGGATTGAAAAAGTTGGATGATATAAAAGTTTTGCATAGAAACAGAGCATTGGTTTTTAAAGAAATTTTGAAAGAAAAGATTACAATAAATACCATAACTAAATCTGTAAAATTTACTGAAATAAAAAACAGATTACATTATTTAAAAGAACTGGAAACTTATCTTGATGATGTGAAAGATATTTATATTTATGACAAAAATAAAAATTTAGGGTCTAAAATTCCGGCAGATTATTTGATGAAAAACGTTATTGATAAGACGGAAGTATTTTATTTTACTTTACGTGGTAATGGTTCGTTTGTTGGGATTTCTTTTTTTCCTAAAGATAAAAAAGATTATACTGATAGGCAAGTAAAATTAGTACTTTTAGAAAAATCTAAAGTAGATTTAATTACAAATCAAACGACGGTGTTGTATAAAAGAGAGTGAGTTTTTGTAACCATCTTAACACTTAGAGTCGGCTCTAAAAATTTTTAGATTTTTTCATTAAAAAATATTGTCATAATTGTGAACATAGTGTATAATGCAACTCATATTGAGGACAATAATTTACATAAGTTTATAATACCTTGCTGATAAATGCTGTTAAAGTAGGTAACTTGTAGAGTAGAGGAAACCAGGAGACTCGCACGAAGCAGTTGCCAAAAAGACAGGCTTTATCCGCAGGCGTTTTATAAAAATAAAATGTTCCTGAGGAGGAATAAAAAATGAAAAAATCTTTAGTACTTGCAATGGCTATGGCTCTCGGCGTAACTGCATCCGCATATGCAGCTAACCCGTTCAGCGATGTACCGGCTGGCCACTGGGCTTATGACGCAGTTAACAAACTGGCAGCAGAAGGCGTAGTAGACGGTTATCCTGACGGCACCTACGGCGGCGACAAACTGATGACCCGTTATGAAATGGCACAGATCGTTGCAAAAGCTATGGCAAAAGGCGCAAACGTAGACAAACTGGCAGCAGAATTTGCTGACGAACTGGACAGCCTCGGCGTACGCGTAGCTAACCTTGAAAAGAAAGCTGACAACGTAAAAATTACCGGTCAGATCCGTGCTTCTTACAAAGATGTAAGCGGTGATAAGAAAGACAATAATATGCGTCTGCGTTCCCGTTTGTTTGTAAACGGTACAATTAATGATGACTGGACTTATACCGGACGTTTCCATAATGAACAGTATGTAAACGGTAATGATGACAAAGGCGCTAAAGGTGAAGATGACCTTGATTTTAACTGGGCATTTGTGACCGGACGTGTTGGCGGCGTTAAAATGGATGCAGGCCGTATGGACTTTACCTATGCTGATGTAGTCGATGTACGCGGCGATGGTGTTAAACTTGCTTATGGTGATGATGTAAAAGTTACCGGCTGGGTATTTAAAGGCAATAGTGATATTGATATGTTGTCTGATGACCGTGTATATGTAGCTGGCGTAGAAACTTCTTTTGGTGCAGTTGATACTGCTGTAAGATATTACAGAGCAGATACTGAATTCGATAACGAAATTGTGGAAGTTGCTCTTTCTGGAGAAGTTGCCAAAGATCTTGTTTTGAGAGCATCCTGGTTCAATGGTACAGCTGATGACAAAGCAGAAACTTTAGCCCAAAAAGATGTTGATACCAATGGCTATCTGGTAGGTCTTGCTTATGGCGGTGCTAAAGCTTCTGAAGTAGGTTCTTGGGGTGTATACGCTAACTATAGCGACCGTCCGTTTGCAACCTATCTGCTGCCGACAAACCTGAGCGGTTATGCTGATGCTCCGTATGCTTACAATGCTAATGGAACTTATTCTGTAAATGATGCCGCAGCAGCTGACGGTTATAAAGGCTTTGAAGTAGGCGCAAACGTTACACTTGCTAAAAACATTGTAGCAGCTGTTAAATATTTCGATTTGGAAGAACGTGAAGGAAGTAAAGATGCTCAGACCTTGTGGTCTGAAGTTGTATTCACTTTCTAATACCAGCCTTACAACAGCTTAATATTAGAATAATTAAAGCGGATGGCTTACGCCATCCGCTTTTTGTCATACTTTGCAGTATTGTGCAAAGTATTGTTCTTACGGTTCATGATTTTTGATATTTTAGTAAGATTCTGTAATAAAATCGGTTCTTTAACAAATCTTGGCATCTGAGATAAAACTCTGGTTTTGAAATTTTTGTTTTTTAAGCTAATAATATGCAATTATAAATTTCAATTGTACATTATAACAATCTGATTTAACCAATAACCTTAAAACAAAACCACAATAGGGCAATAATTACAGGCTGATGAATTAGGTATGACGTTAAAGAGTGGCGGCCTAAAAGTGATAGCGGTTTACAGTTAAATTTAAAAATATTATTTTTGCTTATAGATTTTTGTACGCAGTAATAAATAAAATATCCGGCGGTGTACATAAAAATCCACGGCAGCAGCGGAAAGTAATCTGCAGAATGAAAGCTCTGCGGAGGCAGGCCGATATAAGCAGTAAAGTTATTGGCATAAAGGTCAGGCGGCAAAATATATTGCCAGCTGCCGATACCAATAGTGCCGTGAATAATGTTTTTTGTGGCAAAAAACAGCCCAAGGCTTACAATAAAACCGGCAAATGGCGGAATGAACCGCAATATTTTAGCAAGTGTCAGCATAATAAGCATTGCTGAACCGATAAAGGACAGTATGCCAAAAGTAATAATACTGTTTTTGCTGAAAAAATATGTACATATAAAAATAAGAAGAGCGCAGCTTAAAACAACCAGGCTGCGCTTTAAATGTTTTTTGGATAATGCCCAGCAGAATCCGGAAAGAATAATAAACAGTGAAGCGCCGCTTTGCTGCCATAAATAAGTGTAAAATGACGGAAACCAGCTGATTTTATAATGAAAAATATTCGCCATGCTCCACAGAGTATGGTAAACAAACATATTAATCAGCGCAAAGCCACGCAGAGTATCTATTAAATGATAACGGTCAGTTTTCATTAACGTTTTGATTTTCCCTGCGTTTTTTGCGCAGCAGGCAGTAAGCAATAAAGGCTAAAACGAGTAATATGAGCCATGACGATTTTTTCATAGTGGATGCCTCCTTTAATGTTGCTTTATGGTTTTAGTATATCACTTTTGTGCCGCAAAAGAAAATAAAAACTGACATAAATTTGCCATAGTTTGCGTTTAATATATATTTAAGAACAAAGCTGAAAATGTTATAATTTAATTAGTGAAAGCTAATTGAAAATTATAAGGAGGGGTGCTGGAATGAAGTTTATCAGAAATAATAAATATGTAATAGGATTTTTGGTTATTCTTTTGGCAATTTGTTATGCCGGTTATTCGTATTACCAGAGCATTACGCAGGTTGAAACAACCGTAAAAACGGCTAAAGTTGAATACGGTACTTTGAAGGACAGTATTTCGGCAACCGGCAGTTTAAGCGCTGTTGACAATGTCGATATCAGCTCTAAAATTACCGGCAGAATTGTGGAAGTGCTGGTAGAAGAAAATCAGCATGTTGAAGCTGGCCAGGTGCTGGTAAAGCTGGATGCTACAGCTTTGGAAGCTACTGCGCGCCAGATGAAGGCACGCCTTGACAATGCCGAGCTTACTTATAACCGTTATACGGCGCTTTTGGCTCAGGGCGCAATTTCGCGCAGCGATTATGATTTGGCAGAATCCGATTATATCGTGGCCAAAGCTAATTATGACCAGGCAGTTTCCGATGTTAACGATACCGTTATTACTTCTCCTATTGCCGGTTATATTATCGGCGAACCTACTCCTGTCGGACAGACTATCAGCTCCGGTATCAGCGAACCGCAGGTAATTATGTCGGTAGCCAATCTTGACGATATGCAGATTGATACTTTGGTTGACGAATCTGACATAGGGCGTGTAAAAGTAGGGCAGACTGTTGAATTTACGGTTGACGCTTATCCGGAAGAAACCTTTACCGGCACGGTGCGCCTTATTTCCCGCTCTGCCGTTACGGAAGACAATGTTATTTATTACACCGTTTATGTTGATGTTGCCAACCCGGAAGGCAAACTTTTGCCTACAATGACGGCAAGAACGAATATTATTATTCAGCAGCAGGATAATACTTTAATGGTTCCTCCTAACTGCATTTATTATGACGGTGACCGCCGTTATGTAAAGGTATATGACGAGGCGTCTAAAACTTCGCGTGATGTTGATGTAACAGTCGGTTTGACGGGCGAGGACAGCATAGCCGTTACCGGCGATATTAAAGAGGGCGACGTGCTTTTGGTTAAACAGCGTGCCACACAGCAGAACAATATGAGAGGGCCGATTTAACAGGCCGTGAAAGAGGCAGGACATGGCAGAAGTAATCAGGCTTGTAGATATAGTAAAATCTTATATAATGGGCGACAGCGTTGTGCATGCGCTTGACCATGTTAACGTGCAGATAGGTGAAGGCGAATTTACCTCTATCATGGGGCCGAGCGGCAGCGGAAAATCAACAATGATGAACATTCTCGGCTGCCTTGACAGACCCACAAGCGGGCATTATTTTCTGCGCGGGCGCGATATTGCCGGTTACAATGATGATGAACTGGCGCATACGCGCAATGCGGAAATAGGCTTTGTATTTCAGAATTTTAATTTGCTGCCCAAACTTACGGCACAGGTTAATGTGGCGCTGCCGCTGGTTTATGCCGGTATAAACGAAGAAGAACGTATGGTGCGTGCTGCCCGCGCTCTGGAATCGGTTGGGCTTGGCAACAGGCTTGACCATAAACCCAATGAAATGAGCGGCGGTCAGCGCCAGCGTGTGGCTATTGCCCGTGCGCTGGTTAATAATCCGGCCATTATTATGGCGGACGAACCTACCGGCAACCTTGATACGAAATCAAGTTATGAAATTATGGATATTTTTAAAGCTATGAATGATGAGGGCAAAACCATTGTTATGGTTACGCACGAACCGGATATTGCCCAGCAGACCAAACGTATTTTGGTTATGCGCGACGGCAAACTCGTCAGTGACGAGTGGAGGTGACGGCAGATGTTTAACGAATCCATTAAAATGGCGCTTGACGGTATGCTTACCAACAAACTGCGTACATTTTTAACGCTTTTGGGCATTATTATCGGCGTCGGTGCTGTTATAGCCATGGTAAGCCTTGGCTTTGGCGTTAAGGAACAGATAAAAAGCAATATTTCTAGCCTTGGCAGCAACCTTTTAATTGTAATGAGCGGCGGGCGCACGCCGAGCGGCGCACGTTTGCCAATGGGCGAAGGCGCCAGGCTTACTGCCGAAGACGCCGAAGCAATAGAAAAACAGATTGACGGCATTGCGCACGTAGCACCTGCGGTTTCGCGTTCTTACCAGCTTGTTGCGGGCAACCAGAACTGGACGACAAGTGTTGAAGGCACTACGCCAAATATTCTCGATATCCGCAATTATCAGCTTGAGGACGGGCGCAATTTAAACCAGCGGGATATTACTAGCCGTGACCGTGTCTGCGTTATCGGGCAGACTATTGTAGAGAATTTGTTCCCGGACGGCGACGCTGTTGGCAAAACGGTGCGCATTAATAAGGCGCCGTTTAAGGTTGTTGGTGTTTTGCAGACGAAAGGCCAGTCCTCCAGCGGGCAGGACCAGGATGATGTGGTATTTATTCCGCTTACAACGGCGCAGAACCGTATGATGGGCATTACTTACATCAGCCGCATTACCATTCAGGCAGAGAACGAAAATGTGGTTGACCAGGTGCAGGCGGATGTGGAAGCGCTCCTGCGCGTGCGCCATAAAATTCAGGATGATGAGTATGATGATTTTACGGTGCGCAATCTGGCGGCGTTAATGGATACCATGATGGAAACGGCAAATACCATTACCATGCTTTTGGGCTGCATAGCGGCAATCAGCCTTCTGGTAGGCGGCATTGGCATTATGAATATTATGCTGGTTTCGGTTACGGAGCGCACGCGTGAAATCGGTATCCGCAAAGCGTTAGGCGCAACGTACGATAATATTTTGCTGCAGTTTTTAATTGAAGCGATGGTTATAGGCATTGTCGGCGGTACGCTGGGCGTGCTGCTTGGCGTAGGCGCTTCTTATGCCATCAGTTATTTTGCGGGGTGGATGACGATAATTTCCGTACCTGTAATTTTAATAGCGGTACTGTTTTCGGTCGGCATAGGCCTGTTCTTTGGCATTTACCCGGCGCGCAAGGCTGCTCTGCTCGACCCGATTGAGGCACTGCGCTATGAATAACGGCAAAAATAAAAAGCATAAAACTACATATAAAGAAGTTTTAATGGCCTTCTATGAATATCTTAGAAGGCCTAAAACTGTTTTTGATATTAAAGACCGGCTGAAAGCTTTAATTTTTTTTGCAATAATTATCTGGATATTGGAAGAAATTGCTCAATTTTTTGCCAAGATGTGATATAATTACTTGATAGATATGTTTTATTTTGGAGGAAAGCAGCTGTGACAGTAAAAAAGCTGGGCATTATCGGCGGGTCTTTTGACCCTGTTCATAAAGGGCATTTGAGCAGCGCGGAATTTGTATACCGAACCCTTAATCTGGATAAGGTAATTTTTGTGCCGGCCTTTATTGCACCGCATAAAATAGGGCTGGAGTTTGCTCCGGCAGCAGACCGTTACCGCATGACGGAACTGGCAGTACAGGATTATCCTTATTTTGATGTCAGCGATGTGGAGTTAAAACGCAGCGGCATTTCCTATACTTATGATACGGTGCTGGAATTAAAAAAGCAGTATCCGGGATATGAGCTGTATTTTATTGTTGGTGCGGATTCCGTGCCTCAGCTTAATACATGGAACCATATTTATGAATTACTGAATGAAGTTACGTTTGTTGCCGTGGCAAGGCCGGGTTATGCCAAAGCCTTTGCCCGTGCGCGTGAATATTTCGGCGGGCTTGGCGAAGAAAAAATTATGCTTTTAAAAATGCCGGAGCAGCCCGTATCGTCAACGGAGATACGCGAGTGCATAAAAAACGGCGAAAGCATTGACGGCATGGTGCCGGAAGCAGTACGTGACTACATTTTAGAGAAGGGTTTATACCGTTAAGCGGAAGGAAGGAAACAATAAATGCTTACAATTCAGGAAATGAAGGATATGCTGGAAAAAGCATTGCCGCCCAAACGTTTTAAACATTCGCTCGGCGTTTACGAAACGGCGCTGAAAATGGCAGAGCATTACGGCATGCCACAGGAAAAAATTGCCGTTGCCGCACTTTTGCATGACTGCGGGCGTGAAGTGCCGACCGATAAACAGGTTGAAAAAGCCGAAGAACTTGGCATGGAAGTTGATTATGTGGAACGCCGCCAGCCGATTTTGCTGCATGCAAAAATGGGCGCTTATTTTGCGGAACATAAATACGGCATAACTGACCCGGAAATTTTGGAAGCCATCAGGCTGCACAGCACCGGTGCCCCCGATATGACGGAGCTGGATATGGTTGTATATCTGGCCGACCTGATTGAGCCGGGCAGGGATTTTGAAGGCGTGGAAAAATTGCGTAAGGTTTGCTTTGAAAATCTGGAAAAAGCCATGGTTAAATCTTACGCCAATACCATTGAATATTTGCTGGACAATAAACTTTTAATCCACCCGGACTGCATTTTTGGATATAACCAGCTGATTGTAAAATTAAAAAAGTAAACTTGCTGTTAGGAGATTTTTATGGCTTTAGAAGAAGATAACCTTCCGCAGCGCCCGCACCGCAAACGCAGGCTGAGATGGGGAAGGCTGGTATTTTTTATAGTGCTGCTGGCCGCTGTTGTAACGGCAGGTTTTTGGGGCGCAGTATGGTGTTATGATAATCTTATTGCACCACCCAAGGTTGATATTGTCGGTGCCGACAGCAAAATAACGGAGGATGAAACGCTTAACAGCCGCATTAACGTATTGCTTCTGGGCATTGACGACGGCGACAGCGAAGCAGCAGAAAGCGAACCGAAACGTACAGACGCCATGATGCTGGCAAGTTTCGACCCTGAAGGCAACGAGGTGGCGCTTGTATCCATGCCGCGTGATACCATGGTGCAGATACCCGGGCATAAAGGGTATGATAAAATCAACGCGGCGTATGCTTACGGCGGCGTAATGCTTGCCAAGCAAACCGTTGCCAATCTTTTGCGTGTGCCTATCCACTATTATGTGCTTGTAGACTGGCGTGCGTTTAAAGAATCCATCGACCTTATCGGCGGCGTTGATTTATACGTTGACAAGGATATGTACTACGAAGACCCTTACGCCGATCTTGTAATTGACATCAAGCACGGCTACCAGCATTTAAACGGTGAACTTGCCGGACAGTATGTGCGTTTCCGCAAGGATGAGCTTGGCGATATCGGACGCGTGCAGCGCCAGCAGAAATTTATGATGGCACTGGCGGCACAGATTTTTAATATTGATACCGTTACCAAAATACCTGCGCTGTTTTCTACGGTAGACCGCCATGTGGAAACCGATATGGATACCATGACGATGATTAAGGCTGCCAATACCTTTAAACTTTTTGGCGACCAGAATTTAAAAAGCTGCATGCTTTACGGCGATTTTTATGATGCGCCCGACGGTATAAGCTATTGGCGCACTTCGCAGCAGCAGGTTGAAAGAACTTTGGATGAACTGGGTATTCCCTATATGAAAGACGAAGGGGAAACCGAAAGCCGTACAGCAGATAATGCCGGACAGGCAGAAGAAAACATAAAAAATAATGACAACACAGCAAAGGAGGCTGAACAATGAATTTAACCCCTCAGCAGGTAGCACGCAAAATCGCTGCCGCAGCATCTGACAAAAAGGCAAGGGATATTTTGCTTTTAAACATGGAAAACCTTTCGCCCTTGACAGATTATTTTATTATTGCCAGCGCAGATAACGTAACGCTTGTTAAAGCTGTTGCCGACAATATTGAAGAAAAACTGGCAGAAGAAGGTATTCTGCCTTCCCATACAGAAGGATATGCCGAAGGCCGCTGGATTTTAATGGATTACGGCGACTGCGTGGCGCATATCTTTTTAGAAGAAGACCGCGATTTTTATAATTTGGAACAGTTGTGGGCAGACGCTCCTTCGGAATCTTTTGCGGAGGAAGAAAATGAATAAAGTGCAGCCGCATGCCAAATACCGTCCCGGTGATGTAGTAACTTTAAAAGCAGTGCGTGCTTCCGAAATGGGTGTATTTTTGGACGCAGGGACCGGCAATACCGACGACGATATTTTACTGCATAAATTGCAGCAGGAAACCGAGGTAAAGGTTGGCGATTCCGTTAAGGTTTATCTCTATCTTGACCCGCATGGACGCCTTACCGCCAGCATGAAACTGCCCAAAATGCGTGAAGGGCAGCTTGGCTATGTTAAAGTTTTAAGCGTTACGCGCGACGGCGGTTTTGTCGATATCGGCGCAGAGCGCGGCGTATTTTTGCCGTATAGCCAGATGCGCGGGCATGTGTCGCCGGGGCAGCTTGTATGGGTTAAGCTGTACCGCGATAAAACGGGCCGTCAGGCTGTAAGCATGCGTGTGGACAAGGAAATGCAGAAGGCATCCAAACCGGCCTCCGGCATTAAAGTCGGTGATACCGTAACCGGTACTATTTATAATATTTTGCCGGAAGGCTTTTTCATCTTTACAAGCCAGCGCTTTTTAGGCTTCCTGCACCGCAGCGAAGTGCCCGGCGGCAGGCTTGATTTCGGGCAGGAAATTACCGCCCGTGTGGCTTATGTCCGTGCCGACGGCAGGCTGAACCTTTCCATGCGCCAGCAGAAGGAACATGCTATGGTTGCCGATGCGGAAGATATTTTAAGCTTTTTAAAGAAACGCGGCGGCAAAATGCCTTACTGCGATGATACACCGATGGAAATTATTAAAGAAAAATTCGGCATCAGCAAAGCTGCGTTTAAACGTGCCCTGGGGCGTCTTTTGCGTCAGGGGCTGATCCGTCAGGAAGAAGGCTGGACGATTTTGCTGGAAAACCCTGAGGACAATAAAAAATGACAGACATACTGCTTATTGTTTTTGTTTCAATAAGTGTATTTATGGCGTCTTTATTCAGCACTGTTACCGGGTTCGGTTTTGCCCTGGTGGCAGTGCCATTTTTAATGCCTGTTTTGGGTGCGCATGAAACGGTTGTGTTCATAATTTTTGGCACTAGCCTTGTAAAAATGATAGTGCTGTGGAATACGCGCAAACATTTTGAATGGCATACTGTGGCAGTAACCGTTGCAGGCAGTGTGCTCGGCAGCCTGCCGGGAAGCTATTTGTTAAATGCCATATCACCGGCATATTTGCAGATTTTGCTGGGAACCGTGCTTGTAATTGTGCTTTTCATGATGGGCATGCACTTGGATTTAAGCGTTAAAAATAAAACTGTTGGGCGTATAACGGCAGGCTTTTTAAGCGGATTTTCCGCTGCAACAACGAGTATCAGCGGCCCGCCGGTTGCCTTGTATTTTTTAACCGAAGGGCGCGATAAGCTTGTAACGCGTGCCAACATGTGCTGGATTTTCGCCTTCGGCAATATCGGTACCATATTTTCACTGGCTCTTTCGGGCAGCAGCATCAGCGGCGATTTAATGCTGCTGGCGGCTTATGTTACTCTGCCTATGCTTTTGGGCACATGGATTGGCGAACGCTGTTTTTATAAAATCAATCAGCATTTGTTTATAAGGCTTACGCAGATTTTTATTGTTATCGGTGCCTGCACGGCGTTATACCGCGGCATAACGGCTTTATTGTAAAATTTACGCATAATAAAAGGCAAAAGAAGGAGGCTGAAAATTACGGATATATTATTTGTTTTATATATTTCGGTAAGTGTTTTTATAGCTTCTTTGTTTTTTGCCGTTACAGGCTTTACGCTTTCTTTGGTGGCAGTGCCGTTTTTAATGCCGGTTTTAGGGCCAAAAGAAACCGTGGTGTTTATAATTTTTGGCACGTTTCTTGCCAAAGTTGTGGCGCTGTGGAATACGCGCCGCGATTTTGAGTGGCATACGGTTTTGGTAACCGTTTTCGGCAGTATTATGGGCAGCATTCCAGGCAGTTACGTTTTAAATGCCATACCGGCGGCGTATTTACAAATTTTACTGGGCATAATGCTGCTTGCCGTAATGTTTTTAATGGGCAGAAAATTTAAAATTAACATACAGAACAAAACTGCCGGGCGTATTGCAGCAGGGTTTATAAGCGGTTTTTCGGCGGCAATAACGAGTATCAGCGGCCCGCCGGTGGCACTGTACTTTTTGGCGGAAGGGCGTGATAAAACGGTAACGCGCGCCAATATGTGCTGGATTTTTGCCTTCGGCAGCCTTGGCACAATGGCATCGCTGTTGGCAGCAGGAAATTTCATCAGTGCGGATTTAATGCTGCTTGCAGTTTATGCTGCATTGCCGCTGCTTTTAGGCATGTGGCTGGGTGAGCGCTGCTTTCATAAAATTAACCAGCGTTTATTTATACAGCTCAGCAAAGCCTTTGTCGTTATCGGTGCCTGCACGGCGTTATACCGCGGCATAACGGCGCTTATGTAAATTGCTGTAACATTGTTTACAAAATAATTTGCGCAAAAAATATTTTTGCCAAAATTTGTATTTTTGCTTGACGGCTTTATTCAGGCAGGTTAAAATTACAACATCAAATAACTTTAAGGTGTGTGTATTTATGGAACAGATTTGGCAGCAAAATGCTAAAAGTGCATACTTTTTCGGCTTTAGCCAGGGCTATTTTTACTTTAGCGCTGGCCGTTTTGCATGCTCAAAATCTCATAGAAGTTATACCGTAAACAGATGCCTTGACTTCAGCAGTTGGCTGTAAATTAAACAAGTTTTTGTAATCAGGCTCTCTTACGAGGCCTGATTTTTTTATAGGTTTAATCAAAAATTCAAATATTATTAAAGGGGAGAGAAATATGGTAATTGTAATGAAACCCGGTACGCCGGAACAGGAATGGAAAAAAATTAAGGAAAATCTTGAAGGCAGAGGCTATCAGATTAATGAAATCGTCGGCAGCGGCCAGACTATTTTAGGCGTTATCGGCGATACCAGCGCGCTGGATATGAATATGTTGAAGGTTAACGAATGCGTCGATAAAGTAATGCGCGTTCAGGAACCTTTTAAACGTGCCAACCGCAGCTTCCACCCGGAAGACAGCGTTATCGATGTAAGCGGCGTAAAAATAGGCGGGCGCAAGCTGGCGGTTATTGCCGGCCCGTGCTCAGTTGAAAATGAAACGCAGATTGTCGGCGTTGCCAAATCCGTAAAACTTGCCGGTGCAACATTGCTGCGCGGCGGTGCTTTCAAACCGCGTACTTCGCCATACTCTTTCCAGGGGTTAAAAGAAGAAGGGCTTGACCTTTTAAAAATAGCACGTAAAGAAACCGGGCTGCCGATTGTAACGGAAATTATGTCTGCAAGGATGTTGGAGCGCTTTGTTGAAGACGTTGATTTAATTCAGGTTGGCGCACGCAATATGCAGAACTTTGAGCTTTTAAAAGAACTTGGCAGAACCAACGTGCCGGTGCTGTTAAAACGCGGCCTTTCCGCAACTATTGAAGAATGGCTGATGGCGGCGGAATACATTATGGCCGGCGGCAACGACAACGTAATTTTGTGTGAGCGCGGCATCCGCACATTTGAAACCTACACCCGCAACACGCTTGATTTAAGTGCGATTCCCGCAGTTAAAAAATTAAGCCATCTGCCGGTTATTGTAGACCCGAGCCATGCAGCAGGTTTGTGGTGGATGGTTGAGCCGATGGCAAAAGCTGCCGTTGCAGCAGGCGCGGACGGTTTAATAATTGAAGTACACAATGACCCGGAACACGCTTTGTGCGATGGTGCGCAGTCGCTTAAACCGGAACGTTTTGCACGTTTGATGGGCGAACTGAGCGGCATTGCCAAGATTGTGGGCAGGGAACTGTAAAATGCAGTATAATTGGTAGTATGGAAGGATAGAAGGAGTGACTTTAGTGGACGCAGGCTTTTGCAGCAGATTGCAGGAACAATGCTTTGCCATTATCGGCATGGGGCTGATAGGCGGTTCTTATGCCAAAGCGTTAAGACGGCTGGGCGTAAAAAATATTACCGGCGTGGATGTTAATAAAAATGTTTTGCAGCAGGCACTGTCAGACGGAGTAATAGACCGCGCTTACGAAAATGCCGGGGCTTATCTGGCTGAGGCAGATGTAATAATCTGCTGCATCTACCCCAAGGCGGTTACGGAATTTTTGCGGCAGGCAGCGCCGTTTATAAAAAAGGGCGCAGTAATAACGGATGTATCTGGCAGAAAGGGCAGCCTGCCTTATGAGGCGCAGCAGCTTGTGCCGGAGGGTGCGGAATTTATTTCCGGCCACCCGATGGCTGGGCGCCAGGGCAATGGTTATGATATGTCGCAGGCGGAAATTTTTAACGGAGCTAATTACATTGTTGTTCCTACACCTGCAAACAGCAAAGCGGCAGTTAACTGGCTGAAAAATTTTGCGCTTTGCCTTGGCTGCGGCCATGTGGAAGAAATAACGCCTGAAAGCCACGATAAAATTATTGCCTATACCAGCAATCTGCCGCATGCAGCTGCGGCGGCGCTTATTAACAGCGACAGGTTTAGCGGGCAAAGCTGCTGGTTTATTGGCGGCGGCTTCCGTGATGTAACGCGCATTGCTGATATTAATGCAGGTTTGTGGAGCGATTTGTTTTTGGAAAACCGCGAAAATGTTTTAAGCGAACTGGAAAATTTTAGAACGCAAATTGAAATGCTGCAGAAGATGATTAACGAAAATAACCGTGAAGGTTTGCAGGAGTTTTTGCAAAAGGCAGCCTGCCACAGGAAGGAAATTGTTTTATGAGCATTATCAGGGTAAATTTGGGTGCAAAATCCTATAATATAGAAATTGCCGCCGGGCTTTTGGATGCTGCCGGAGAAAAAATCCGCAGCATCAGCAAGGCGCAGCGCGCTGCCGTTATCAGCGACAGCAATGTTGATGCGCTTTATGGAGAACGTTTGCAGGCGGCACTTGCAGGCAGCGGTTTTAAAGTAACGCGCTTTGTTTTTCCTGCCGGGGAAAAAAGCAAATGTTTGGCTGAACTTGCCAAAATTTATGACAGGCTTGCGGAAGCAGGCATTACCCGCAGCGACCTTGTAGTTGCGCTTGGCGGCGGTGTTACGGGTGACCTTGGCGGCTTTGCGGCGGCAACATTTCTGCGCGGCGTTGATTATGTGCAGATTCCTACATCGCTTTTGGCACAGATTGACAGCAGCGTAGGCGGCAAAGTAGCGGTTGATTTGCCTGCCGGCAAGAACCTTGTTGGTAATTTTTATCAGCCTAAGCTGGTGCTTATTGATACCACGCTTTTAAAAACTTTGCCGGTGCGCTTTTTGCACGACGGGCTTGCGGAAGCAATTAAGTATGGCTGCATACGCGACAGGGCGTTGTTTGAAAAAATTGCTGCCATGCGTGACGATGATGAACTTTTGGAAAATATCGGTGGCATTGTGGAACGCTGCTGCGCAATAAAAGCAGAAATTGTGGAGCATGACGAGTTTGATACCGGCGAGCGTATGGTGCTTAATTTTGGGCATACCATAGGGCACTCGGTGGAAAAATGCAGTAATTACGAAAGTTTTACCCATGGCGAAGCTGTTGGCATAGGTATGCTGCTGTTAACAAGGCAGACTGAACGGCTTGGCTTGACGGAAAACGGAACAGCGGCGGCAATTTATGATGTGCTGAAAAAATATAATTTGCCTGTAGATGCTGATTACGGTAATGAAGAACTTTTGAAGGCTGCGGGTATGGATAAAAAGAAAAGCGGCAGCAGCATTACACTGGTTATTTTAAAAAATATCGGCACGAGTTTTTTGCAGAAAACAAACTGGCAGGATTTGCCTGAATATATTAAACGGAGTTAAAGATGGCTAAAGTTAAAATATATCCGGGGGCGTTAAGCGGAATTGTAAATGTGCCTTCTTCCAAAAGCATGGGGCACCGTGAAATTATCTGTGCTGCACTGGCACAGGGCATAAGCGTTATAGACAATATAAGCATGTCGGATGATATAAAGGCAACACTGCGCTGTTTAAAAGCGCTTGGTGTACAGTCGGAACTTACAGCAAGCCGGTTTAAAGGGCGCAGTGCCGTTAAAATGTACGGTGAAGGTACGGTAAAAGCCACCGGTGATGAATGTGACTGCGGTGAATCGGGTTCTACCCTGCGCTTTTTGCTGCCGCTTGGCGCGTTGTGCAGGGCGCCTGTTACTTTTACGGGCGCGGGGCGCCTGGGAGAACGTCCGCTGAAACCGTATTATGATATTTTTGATATGCAGGGCGTTAAATACGCACCGGAACAGGGACTGCCAGTAACCGTTGAAGGCAGGCTGCACAGCGGTAAATTCACTTTGCCAGGCAATGTAAGTTCGCAGTTTATCAGCGGTCTGCTGTTTGCGCTGCCGCTGCTTGAAGGTGATTCGGAAATTATTATTACCACGCCGCTGGAATCCCAGAGTTATGTTGATTTAACGCTTGCCGCATTAAAAAAATACGGCATAAAGGTTATAAACAACAATTATAAAACATTTACTATACCCGGCGGGCAAAAATATCAATGCCGTAGTGCCGTTGTAGAAGGCGACTGGTCGCAGGCTGCGTTCTGGCTTGCTGCCGGGTGCCTTAACGGAAATGTTATCTGCGCCGGTGCGGAAGCAGCTTCTTTGCAGGGCGACAGGGCAGTAAAAGATATTTTGCAGGCTATGGGAGGCAAAATATCCGCAGCTGACGGCGGGCTTTTAGCAGAAACAAGCCGCCTGCACGGTACTGTTATTGATGCCGCCGACTGCCCGGACATAATTCCGGTGCTGACCGTGGCTGCTGCTGTAGCGGAAGGAATTACGGAAATTATTAACGCCGGGCGTTTACGCATTAAAGAATGTGACCGCCTGCATGCAATTAGTGAAGAACTTAATAAATTAGGCGCGGATATTGAAGAAAAAGCCGAAAGCCTTATTGTTCGCGGCAAGCCGGAAGGGCTGCGCGGCGGCGTTGTTTCGGCATGGAACGACCACCGCATAGCCATGAGCATGGCAGTGGCAAGCCTTGTCTGCCGTGAGCCTGTAATTATTGAAGGCAGCGAAAGCGTAAAAAAATCATATCCCACCTTTTGGCAGGATTTTTCCTGCTTGGGCGGCAAATATGAGCAGGGAGAAAATTTATGACGGCAACTTTGGGTGAAAAAATAAAACTTACTATTTTCGGTGAATCGCACGGGCTTGGCATAGGCTGCGTAATAGACGGTTTGCCGCCGGGATTTGCAATAGACCTTGACGCTGTAAAAAAAGAAATGCAGCGCCGTGCGCCGGGAAAAAGCCCGCTTGCAACAGCGCGGAACGAGAAAGACGCTTTTATAATTGAAAGCGGTTTTTTTGAAGGCAGAACAACAGGCACGCCGTTATGCGTTTTAATACCCAACAGCGACCAGCACAGCGGCGACTACAGCAAACTTAAAAATGTAATGCGGCCGGGGCATGCCGATTACAGCGGCAAAGTAAAATATAACGGCTTTAATGATTACCGCGGCGGCGGGCATTTTTCCGGAAGATTAACCGCGCCTTTGGTTTTTATGGGTGCCGTAGCCAAGCAAATTCTGGCACAGCGTGGCATTTACGTTTGCGCGCATATAGCGGCAGTTGCAGGCGTAAAAGATACGCCGTTTAATCCGCTTGGCGAAAGTGCGGATACTTTTTCGGAATTGGCACAGAAAACTTTTCCGGTGCTGGATGACGCTGCCGGAAACGAAATGCAGCAGCTGATTTTAGCTGCCAAACAAAGCTGTGATTCGGTTGGCGGCGTAATTGAGTGCATGGTAATAAACTTGCCTGCCGGTATCGGCGCGCCGTTTTTCGATTCGCTGGAAAGCCGTTTGGCACACGCCTTATTTAGTGTGCCTGCGGTTAAAGGCATAGAGTTCGGCAAAGGTTTTGCGCTGACGCAGATGCCGGGCAGCGAAGCCAATGACCAGATGTATTATGATAATGGCGTGGTAAAAACCTACACCAATAACAACGGCGGCATTACCGGCGGTATTACCAACGGCATGCCGGTGCTGTTTAAGGCAGCCGTAAAGCCTACGCCGAGCATTGCCAAAGTGCAGAAAACGGTTGATTTAAATACGGAAAGCAATACGGAACTTGTAATTACAGGCAGGCATGACCCCTGCATTGTGCAGCGCGCCGTGCCTGTAATTGAAGGTATTGCCGCCTGGGTAATTTTGGATATGCTGCTGGCAGGAGAGAAATAAAATGACAGAAAAACTTGATTTGGAAGCCATCCGCCGGGAAATAGACGAAGCCGACAGTAATTTAATAAACGCTTTTGAACGGCGTTTGCAGGCAGTGCTGCGGGTTGCCGAATATAAAAAACAAAATAACCTGCCTGTGCGCGACAGGGCAAGAGAGCTGAAGGTAATAGAAAAAGCGCAGGGCAAGCTCCGCAACAAAAATTACGCTCCGGCAGTAGCCGGATTGATGGAAGAAATTATGGCTATTGCCCGCAAAATGGAAGAACAGCAGATAAGTGCTGAACCGGTAGAAACAGTGCCGCTTGAAGTAGGCTGCTTTGGCGTGGAAGGTTCTTACAGCCATAAAGCTATGGAAGAATATTTTGCGGGAAAGAATATTAACAGGCATTACTATTCCGTGTTTGAAGACGTGGTAAAAGCCGTAAAAAACGGTGAAATCCGTTATGGCGTTCTGCCGGTTGAAAATTCTTCCACCGGCGGCATTACGGAAGTTTATGACCTTGTGCGCCGCTATGACTGCCATATCGCTGGTGAAAAATGTGTGAAGATAGAGCATAATTTAATGGCTTTGCCGGGGGCTGTTCTCAGCGGAATTACCGAGGTGTATTCGCACCCGCAGGGGTTTGCCCAGTGCAAGGATTTTTTTGCGGAATATCCGCAGATGAAATTAATTCCGTATTACAGCACGTCTAAAAGCGCAGAAGCCGTTAAAGAAAGCGGCAGCCTTCATAAAGCAGCCGTTGCAGGCAAACAGGCTGCCGGGTTGTATGGTTTGGAGATTTTGGCTGCCAATATTAACTATAACGGCAATAATACCACGCGTTTTATCATTATTGCCAATGAGGCAGAGCACAGTGCCGATGCCGATAAAATTACGCTTGTAATAGCCGTTAAGCATGAACCAGGCTCGCTGTACCGTGTATTGGGGTATTTTTATCACAGCGGCTTAAACCTTACCAATTTGGAATCACGCCCGATTGAGGGCAAGTCGTGGGAATATTTTTTCCATATTGATTTGGTGGGTAACCTTGCCGATACCAATGTGCAGGAAACAGTGCGCATGCTGAAAGATAGCTGCGCTTATTTTAAAATTTTAGGCAACTACCGCAGCGATATGAGACGGGAGAGATAGTGATGCAGCATTTTGGCTTATTGGGAGCAAAACTCGGGCACAGCCTGTCGCCGCAAATACACGGAATGATTTTTGAAGAACTTGGCATTGATGCGGATTATAAATTGCTGGAACTTCCGGCAGAAGCATTAAAAACAGCTGTGCCGGAACTGGCTCAAAGCTATACAGGCGTTAATGTAACTATTCCTCATAAAATAGAAGTTATGCCGTTTCTGGACAGTATATCAGCTGAAGCAGCAGCTATTGGCGCCGTAAATACCATTAGCTTTAATAACGGCAAAAGCTGCGGATATAATACCGACTGGCTCGGTTTTGGCATGATGCTGGAATATTACGGCATTAAAGCTGAAGGCAAAAAAGCAGCCGTGCTCGGCATTGGCGGCGCTTCGCGCGCTGTGGTGCAGTACCTTGCAAAAAGCAGGGCAAAGGAAATTTTGCTGGTGTCAAGAAATCCGCAGGCAATTCCGCAGCAGGTTGTAGAAATCTGCGGAAATATCAAAACACGCTGTTTGAGTTATGAGGAACTTGCCAGAGAAACGGGCGATATTATTATTAACTGTACGCCGGTAGGGATGTACCCCAAAACAGGGGTAAGCCCTGTAACGGAAGCGGTTATTAAAAATTTCGGCGCAGCGGCAGATTTAATTTATAACCCTGCTGAAACCGAGTTTTTACGTATGGTACGCTCCTGCGGAAAAAAAGCCGTAAACGGGCTTTTAATGCTGGCGGCGCAGGCCGTGGCAGCGCAGGAAATTTGGCAGCAGCGCAAACTGGGTACTGATTTGGCAGTGAAAATTATGCAGAGGATGGCAGAAAAATAATGAAAAATATAGTTTTAATTGGTATGCCCGGCTGCGGAAAAACAACGCTGGGCAAATTTTTGGCAGCAAAGCTTAAAATGGAATTTTATGACGCCGATGACGTTTTGGAGCAGCGGGAGCCTTACAGTATTAAAGAGTTTTTTGCTCAGGGCGAAGAAGTTTTCCGCGAAGCTGAGCAGCGGACTGCTGAATTTTTGGCGTGTAAAGAAAACTGCGTTATTGCGGCAGGCGGCGGAGTTGTAAAAAAAGCGGCAAGTATGGCTGCTTATGCCAAAAACGGCATTATAATTTTTATAGACCGCCCGGCGGACGCTATTGTGAATGATGTTGAAATTAAAACGCGGCCGCTTTTGGCTGCCGGAACGCAGCGTGTTTATGAGCTTTATGATGAAAGAATAGAACTTTACAGAAAATATGCCGCTTACATTGTAAAAAATACAGAAAGCATAGAAAATGTGTTGAGCCAGCTTGTAAAAATTGCCGGGGAGATGAAAAAATGAAAAATATTTTGGTAATTAACGGGCCTAACATCAATTTGCTGGGAATCCGCGAAAAAAACGTATATGGCGCCAAAGATTACGCCGATTTGTGTGCTTTTATTTTGCAGCAGGCAGAAGAAATCGGGGTTAATGTTAAAATCTGCCAGAGCAATTATGAAGGTGAGCTGGTAGGTTTTATTCAGGACGCATACGGAAAATATGACGGCATTGTTATTAACCCTGCCGCATATACCCATTACAGCGTGGCAATTTTGGATGCCTTAAAAGGCGTGGCGCTGCCCGCCATTGAGGTCCATTTAAGCAATGTGCATGCGCGTGAGGAGTTCCGCCATAAATCTGTAACAGCTCCGGCCTGCCTGGGGCAGATTTGCGGGCTCGGCTTTATGGGTTATGCCCTTGCCATGCGTGCACTGGCTGCTTTGCCGGAAAATAAATGACAGGTTAATTATTTAATAACTGAACAGCAGCAAAACAGCCAATACTGTTTCAGCAATACAAAAATGCTGCGGCTCTTTCGCTAACGGTCAGGCTTCGCAGCTGACCTTGCGGCATAAAGCGTAATTATTTTAGCCGCCGCAGTTTTTGTTTATTGCTTTACAGTACAGGCTGTTTTGCTTTTTGTAATACTTATAATAAAACAGGAGCACTATACCTTATAAGTACAGTGCTCCTTTATAATTTCAGGGCTTTGTTATTTTAAACATTAAAGAATAAATTACAGGCAGCACAACAAGCGTCAGTAAGGTTGCCCCAGTTAGCCCGCAGGCAATTGCTACTGCCATTGATTCCCAAAACGGATTGGTAAACATCGGCACAAGGCCAAGCACCGTTGTAAGAGCCGCGAGCATAATGGGGCGGAAACGCACTATGGCGGATTCCAAAACTGCTTCATAAGGTGGCATGCCTGCTTCGAGATGCTGGTCAATCTGGTCGAGCAGTACAACCGAATTGCGTATGATAATGCCCGTCAGTGCCAAAATACCAAGTTCCGCTAAAAAACCAAGCGATGAACCGAAAAGCAAAAGACCAATCATAACGCCTATAACGCCCATTGGCGCCGTGCAGGCAATTACAATCATTTTGCGCACGTCTTTAAGCTGCATAATCAGCAGGATTATCATAACGATAAACATGGCAGGCACAGGTTCTATTAAATAGTTAAGTGCTTTATTGCTGTTTTCCAAAGGCCCGCCGATATCAATGGCGACACCGGGCGGAAGTTCTTCGCGCAGAGGCGCAAGGGAATCATAAATTTGCTGGGCAACATCGTTATCGGTATAGCCTTCGCTGATACCGGCATTAACAGTAACTGTCGGCAAAAGGTTACGCCGCCAGATCATATTATCTTCGGCTTCGTAGCTGATGTTTGCCACCTGTTCCAAAGATACGCTGCCGCCAGGAGTCGGTATGGTGAGCATCCTTAAATCAGAAAGTTTTTCGCGGTCGCTTTCCGGCAGGCGGAAAACGATATCAATAGCCTGGTCGCCTTCGTAATACTGTGCTACGGTGTAGCCGGAAAGTTCTGCCTGCAAGGCCATAGATACAGTCTGGCGGTCAATACCCATCTGGCGCAGCTTGTCGTTGTCAATTTCTACTTTTAACGCGCCCGTTTTTTCCATCCAGTTAAATCTGGTCATGATAACAGCCGGATGTTTTTCCATTTCTTCGCGCACTTTTTGTGCATACCGTTTGGCAAGTTCATCCGTCGGTGCGGAAACGCGCAGCATAACCGGATATTCGGACGGAGGCCCAAGGGAGATGGATTTGCTGTAAGTTAAAACCTCCGGATATTTTTGGTTAATAAGTGCAGAAACCTTTTGCGAAACACGTTCTTTGGCTTTTACGTCTTTTGCCAGAATGACAAGCTGTGCGTAATTTTCGCGCGGCTGTACGGGCTCTGCAACAAGCACAAAACGCGGTGCGCTTTCGCCGATATAGGTAGCTACACTTGCAATATCGGGGTCATCTTTAATTTCTGATGTAATTTTAAGGGCAATTTCTTCGGTTGTTTTAATGCTCGTGCCCTCCGGCAGGTTAAGTTCGGTTAAAAGTTCCGGACGTACGGAAGGAGGGAAGAACTCTTTGTTGATGAATTTGCTTAAAAATAGCGAGCCGAAGAAAATGCCTATAGTTACGGCAATTACCGTTAAACGGTGCGCCAGCGACCATGTAAGCAGGCTGCGGAATTTTTGGTAAAACGGAGTTGTATATGCGCTGCCTTCGGCAATTTTTTTCGGGTGAACCCATTCGTAACCCAATACAGGCGCTACCGTTGCCGATACAACCCATGAAAGCATCAGCGCCAGGCTGATAACGGTAAACAGGCTGCCTGCAAATTCGCCAACGCTGCCGCGCGAAAAATATATTGGCGTAAAACCTACGCAGGTTATAATTGTACCGGTTAAAAGCGGAAAAGCGCAGGTTTCAAAAGCATAAGCCGCCGCGCGTTTGCGTTCCCAGCCTTCGGCGAGTTTTATTTCCATCAGTTCCACAACAACAATGGCATCATCAACCAGCATGCCAAGGGCCACAATTAAAGCCCCGAGCGATACTTTGTGAAGGTCGATGCCAAGTGCGTACATGCCGATAAAAGTGCCGAGCAGCACAAGCGGAATACATACGGAAATAACATAGCCGCAGCGTTTGCCAAGGCTGAACAGGCTTACTGCCAAAACTATAATAACGGCTTCCTTTAAGCTCTGGGTAAATTCGTCGATAGAGTTTTTAACAACTTCCGGCTGATTGGCTACCTGGTGCAGTTCAAATCCCAGCGGCAGCCTGCTTTCTATTTGTGCTACGGTTTTGGCAAGGTTTTCGCCCAGGCGGATATTGTTGCCGCCGTCTTCCATGGAAATGGAAATGCCGATGGCAGGCTGTCCGTTAAAATAAATTTTTGGTTCGGGAGGGTCGGCATAACCGCGGGTAACTTTGGCAATGTCATCAAGGCGGAAAATGCGCCCGTTGGCATTAACCGGGATGCTGCCGATTTCTTTCAGTGTATCCGGCAAGCCGGTAAGGCGCAGGTAAACATTGTTGTCCGTACTTTCTGCCATACCTGCGGGCACAACTGCGGACTGCGATTTTATGGCGCTTGCAAGCGTATCAAGCGAAATGCCAAGCTGTGAAAGTTTATCGTTGGATACTTCCAGATAAATTTTTTCCGGCTGTACGCCGATAAGTTCAACTTTTTTTACGTCTGGCACGGTGTAAAAAATGCGTTTAATTTCTTCGGCTTCTTTACGCATATCCTCGTAACCAAAGCTTTCGGAGGTGATTGCGTATATATTGCCATATACATCGTCGAAACGGTCATTAAAATAAGGCCCGTAAACGCCTTCCGGCAGGTCTGTTTTAATATCGTTTACAATATTGCGCAGTTCCAGCCAGTGGCTGCGTACCTTATCGGTTGGAACATGCTCTTTAAGGTAAACATTAACAACGCACTGCCCCGGGCGCGAATAACTTGTAACGTAATCAATATCCGGCAGGGTCTGGGCTTCTTTTTCAATTTTATCTGTAACCTGCATTTCCATTTCTTTGGCTGTTGCGCCGGGCCATGCAGCCGATATAACCATTTGCTTAACCGTATATACCGGGTCTTCCGAGCGGCCGAGAATGTTATAGGAATAAATACCGGCAACAAGGCAAAGAAACATGAAAAAATAAATTATCTGTTTATGTTCAATAGACCATGAAGCGAGATTGCCGTTTTTCATTATTCCTCACCTTCCAGCCGCACTTCCTGATTGGCAGATAATTTTGTTGTACCGCCTGTTACTACTATGTCGCCTTTTTGCAGGCCGCTTTTAATTTTAACGCTGTTGTTTTCGTAACCGGCAATTTCTACCGGCATAAGGGTTACATGGTTATCTTTTACTATCCATACCTGAGGCGTGTTTTCGGTTTGGTAAATTGCAGATTTTGGGAGAGTTACAATATCAGAACTGCCGCCGGTGAAACTTACTTTGGCTGTCATGCCGAGCTTTGCCTGCGGCGGTATATTGTTAATGCTTACTTTTACCTCGTACGTGCGGGTGGCAGGGTCTGCCATCGGTGCAATTTCTCTTATCTGCCCTTCGGCAGTAACGTTTTGCAGCGCCCAGAAATCTATAACTGCGCTCTGACCGGGATGAATTGAAGCAAGTTTATTTTCGGGAATATAAATATGCACTTCTTTTTCGCCGGACTGTACAACAGTTATTACAGGCGTACCGGCAGCAGCAACCTGCCCAACTTCGCCGGTAACGGAGGATACAACACCGTCGTGGTCGCTTGTTAAGCGCGTATAATTAAGCTGGTTCAGTGCCGCCTGATATTGTGCTTTGGCCTGATTTAGCGCCGCCTGCTGTGCTTCAAGCTGGGTGTTGTACTGGTCAAGCGTTGCTTTGCTTACGGCGCCTTGCGTATATAAAGTTCTGTAACGCTGGGCATTATCAGATGCAAGCAGAAAGTTTGCCGAAGCGGCGCTTACGGCAGCTCTTGCGGAATTAACACTTTCATTAACATCGCGCGGGTCGATTTCCATTAAAACGTCACCGGCTTTTACGGTATCTCCAAGGTTGGCCTGGCGCCTGATTATTTTGCCGGTAACCTGAAAAGCAAGATTGCTTTCATAACGTCCGCGTACTTCACCCGGGTAAACATCATAATTGCTGCCGGTTTGTGTTCCTACCGTAACCGTGCGCACATAAGGAATTGTTTTTTGCGGAGCTTCGCTGCCTTTAAAATGAGTAAAAGCGAAATAAATTAAACAAACGCCCAAAACTGCGCCGAGATAATACCACTGCTTTTTGGTTAAGTGCAGGTTTTCCATAAAATTTTTCATTTATAACAATCCTCCCGAAAATGGAATCAGATTAATCAATCGTTTGATTGATTATAACTTCGCTAAATAAATATAAAATCCTGCCGGGCAGTATAAAATTTTGTAAAAAAAGATAAAAAATAGTTTTGGCGTAAAAACAGGCCGCGAAATTATGCTGGCACAGTGTAATAAAATAGTGTATTATAAATTAAGATTGCAAAAAGGCAGGTGCGTTATGGATTTTACTGTAATAATACTTGTGTTTATAATAATTTTACAGCTGGCGGTAATTTTTATGCTGTACAGCAGCCGTGCCGGTGCTGTTGATGAAAAAGACCTTGCTGAACTTGTGCGGCATTTTGAAGCAACCGAACGGCGCATGTATGAAGGACTGTGCGATTTGCGCAGCGAGCAGGCGACACTTGCCCGCGCGGCGCGTATGGAAAACCAGTCTGCGGCAGACCGCTTGTCGGAGCAGCTGGACAAGCGGTTTGACAGAATAGGCGAGAGCACTGAAAAAAATTTAGAGCAGATACGCATTATTGTAGATGAAAAGTTAAACTCTACTTTGGAACGCAGGCTTGGCGAAAGCTTCAGTCTTGTAAGCCGCAGGCTTGAAGAAGTACACCGCGGGCTTGGTGAAATGCAGAGCCTTGCCGGCGGAATAGGCGATTTGAAACGCATTTTAAGCAATGTTAAAAACCGCGGCATCTGGGGTGAAATGCAGCTGAAAATACTTTTGCAGGATATGCTGGCGCCGGAGCAGTATGCCGAAAATGTTGCCGTAAAGCCGGGCGCTTCCGAGCGGGTGGAATTTGCCCTTAAATTGCCCGGGAAAAACGAACAGACCGTATGGCTGCCGGTGGATGCCAAGTTTCCGCAGGAAGATTACCAGAGGCTTTTGGCGGCGCGCGAAAATGCCGATGCCGCAGCGGCAGAAGCCGCGTTAAAGCAGCTTGAAAAACGTTTTAAAAGCGAAGCTGCCGATATTAACAGTAAATATATCTGCCCGCCTTACAGCACTGATTTTGCGGTTATGTACCTGGCGACAGAAGGGCTTTTTGCTGAAGCGGTAAACATTACAGGGCTGATGGAAGAACTGCAGCGCAAATACCGTGTCTGCGTTGCAGGGCCTACAACTCTGGCGGCACTTTTAAACAGCTTGCAGGTTGGTTTCCGCACTTTGGCCATAGAAAAACGTACCGGTGAAGTATGGCGCATTATTGCAGGAGTTAAGCAGGATTTTGCCGTGTTTGCAGCGCTGCTTGACAAAACACGCAAAAAATTGCAGGAAGCAAGCGGGCATATTGAAGCTGCCGAACGCCGCAGCCGTGTAATTAATAAAAAACTTTATGAGGCGGAAAGTTTTGAAACAGATTTGAAGATGCCGGAATAAAATGAAAATGACTTGTTCAGCGATAAAAATTAGTTTTAAATACGCTTAAAATGATTTTTAAATGTTTCAGAGAAGCAATGACGCACAAAAATAAAAAGGCAGCTTTAAAAGCTGCCTTTTTATTTTTGTATTCAGTTGTTTTTGGTTTCGGTTTTAAGCGGCGTTTCAAAATAAACGCTGGTGCTCGGGAAGGCACAGGAAGCGCCGTTTTCTTCCAATATTTTCATAATATCAAGGTTAATCTGCTCGCGGGCAGCCAAAAAGCCTTTGGTATCGCTGGCTTTGGTGTAACATACAATAAAAATGTTCAGGCTGCTGTCTGCATAATCGCGGAAGTAAACCATAACCGTGTCGCTGTAAACAAGCTCGCTGTTTGTAAGGTAGGTGCGTATATTTTCTACCAGTTTTTGCATCTGGTCATGCGTTGTATCGTAGGTAACACCCAGCAAAAACTCAATGCGGCGTTTTTCGCGCTTGGTGTAGTTAATAATTGGCGTGTTGGAAAGCAGCGAGTTTGGAACATACACAAGTTCCTGCGGAAAAGTGCGTATGCAGGTACTGCGGAAAGTAATTTTTTCAACGGTGCCTTCCACGCCGTTGGCCGAAATCCAGTCGCCTACTTTAAATGGTTTGTCGACAATAATTACAAAGCTGCCGAATACGTTTGCCAATGCATCTTTGGCGGCAAAGGCAAGCGCTAAAGAACCGATACTTAAACTTGCCAGAAGGCCGCTCATGTCGTAATTCCATTCCTTGGCAATCATTAAGGTGGCAATAACAACAATTAAAATGCGGAACATTGTGGAGAGAATGTTGGCAAGAGAATCTTCGATATTAATTTCGGCGCGTGTTAAAATTTTCAGCGCAATGCCGTGCGTAATGTCGCTGATATTGTAAATGCCCCAAAAGATGGCAATAATAAAGCTGCTGCGCAGGAATTTATCAATGGCAGGATGGTCGGTAACAAAAGTAATTGGCGAGCAGTTTAAAGCAGCATAAACGCCGAGGATAAAAAGAAAAATATGTATCGGTTTGGCAAAAGCGTCTAGAATATCGCCGCCGTACTCAAAAGACATTTTGTTGTTTAAAAGCTGCAAAAAGCGGAGAATTACGGTACGGTAAAGATATCTTATCAGCATAAAACCGCAGAAAACCAGAAACGGCTTTGCCCACGGCGTTAAAATTTCAATAATTTGTTCCATATAAGCTCCTTTTAACAAGTTTATTTATAAATATTTTATCATTTTGGCAGATTAAAAACAATAATTCACAAAAGTTACAAATAAAGCAGTGCGGATTATGTTATAATATTGGCAGTAATTAACATAAGGAGGCAGGGTATGGAATATTTCTTGGAAGCATTGGCAGCAGCCTTTATCGTTATCGTGGGGCCGCTTTTAACTCTGGTTGGGCTGCCCGGCAATACGCTGATGCTTTTGGCAGGGATAGGATTTGCCTGTTTTGATGAAGCAAAATATTTTGACGGACGTATTTTGTCTGCATTGGTGCTGATTTATGTTTTTGGTGAATTATGGGAATTTATAGTATCGTTTTTCGGTATCCGCAGGCATAAATTGCCGTGGAGCGTGGTAGGGCTTATCGGCATCGGCACGTTTATCGGTGCAGTGCTCGGCACGGGCGTGTTTCCTGTGTTCGGCAGCGTGCTTGGCGGCGCCATGGGTTCGTTTGTAATGGCGTTTGTTTACGAGTATTCGCAAACGATGGACTGCGACGATGCGTTTGAACTGGCGTGGAAGGCGGCAAAACTGCAATTTATTGCGATTATAGGCAAGGTTGTTGCGGCAGCGGCGATGGCGATACTGCTTGTGAAACAAATCTTTTTAAATACTTGAGGAGGGTATAATGAATTTTAAGTTTATACACAATAATTTTAATGTGCTTGATTTAGAAAAAAGCCTGGCGTTTTATGAAAAAGCGCTTGGGCTGAAAGAAGTTAAAAGAATGAATGCAGAGGATGGCAGCTTTATTCTTGTGTATCTTGGCGACGGGCAGACTCCGCATCAGCTTGAACTGACCTGGCTGCGTGACCGCAAAGAACCCTATAACTTAGGCGAAAACGAATTCCATCTCGCTTTTGGCGTTGATGATTACGAAGCAGCACATGCCAAACATAAAGAAATGGGCTGCATTGTTTATGAAAATCCGGCAATGGGCATTTATTTTATTACTGACCCGGATAACTACTGGCTGGAGATTGTGCCTTTAAATAAGTAAGGGACGTGAAAGTATGGCAGAATTAAAAAATATGACTGTTGTTACCAGCGGTAAACTGCGTAAAACGGCGTATGACCTGCTGGATGCCAATACCAATCTTTTGGCGTGGAAGGAAGGCGGCCGCACTCCGGCAGATATTTTTGACGGCTGGCTGGCACAGGCAGATGCTTTATATTCTATTGGCAATATAAAAATTAACGGCGCATTGCTTGACAAAGCGCCTAATTTAAAAGTAATCGCACAGGCTTCCGTGGGTTACGATAATATTGACGTTGCGGAATGCAATGCCCGCGGCATACGTGTTGGCAATACTCCGCGCGTGCTTTCTCCTGCCGTGGCAGATTTGGCTTACGGGCTTATAATTGACAGTGCGCGCAAAATAGCGCGCGGCTGGCAGCATGTTGCAAGCGGCAAGTGGGGCGAGCGCAAGGGCCTGGGCTTTGGCGTGGACCTTGCAGGCAAAACTTTGGGTATTGTAGGCATGGGCGATATAGGCAGCAGGGTGGTAAAACGCGCTTTGGCAAGCGATATGCGCGTTATTTACCATAACCGGCACCGCCGCAGTGATGATGCCGTATTGGGTGCTGCGTATGTAAGTTTTGAAGAATTGCTGCAAACATCTGATTTTGTACTTGTTACCGTGCCGCTTACCAGGGAAACGGAAGGCATGTTTGGCAAAAAGCAGTTTGAAGCAATGAAGCAGGGTGCGCGTTTTATTAATATTGCCAGAGGCAAGATTGTGGATACGGAAGCGCTTTATGATGCGCTGAGCAGCGGGCATATTGCTTATGCCGCGCTTGATGTTACCGACCCCGAACCATTGCCCGGTACGCATAAACTGCTGACGCTTGATAATATTACGGTTACGCCTCATATTGCAAGTTCAACAGTTGAAACGCGTGATGCTATGGCAAAGCTGGCAGCAGAAAATATTCTGGCAGGATTAAACGGAGAACCGATGCCTGCGGAAGTAAAAGCATAAAGCAATAAAGGCAATAAAAAACACGAAGCAGATTAATGCTTCGTGTTTTTAGTTTATTTTGGCAGTTCAGTTAAGTAATCAAATGATGAACCGTCGTCAAAAGCTACATTTGTTAAATAAGCATTCCATTTTACTTTGCTTAAATCGCTGCTGATAACTGCGGCATCTTCTTTTACATACGGGTTAAGTTCAAAATCGAATTTATATAATTTGCTGCTGCCGTTTCTTAAAACTGCATTGCTGGCAAAGCTGCCGCTGTAAAAAATTTTGCCGTCATCGCCGTAAAGCTCCAGCATACCGGCTATATAATTAACGTTTTTGCCGGAGGTGTTGGTAAGGTTTATTTCGGTTTCAAGCATGCGGATAATGGCCGAATAGTGTACGGAAGTAATTTGCAGCAGTTTTTTATCAAGGTTAACGTTGGCGTCAATCTGTCCGGCAATCGGCTTGTTTAATTCAGCAAGCTTTGCCTTGACGGCTTCTTCGCGTTCTTTCATAAAATCCTGCAAATTGGTTATTTCCTGCAAACGCCACAAGCCATCGTCAAGCTGCTGCATTTTTATTTTTAAAATAAAATCCCTGCTTAATTTTTCGTCGCGCAGTTTAATGCTTACAATGGCGTTATCGTCATTAATATCTGTGTTTTCTACGCCTTCATATTTTAAGGAGCCGAAACCGGTGCGGCTTTTTAAATTATCTACAATTTCCGCTCCGTTTTCATTGCCGGCAGGAATTGATTTCTGCACTTCGGCATCGCCGTCAGGCTTGTCGCCGTGAATAATGTAGCTGCGGGTTTCGCTTGTTAAAAGCGGTACGGCAAGCCCCTTAATGCCCTTTACAATGGCAACGATAATAGGATTGGCATCTTTGTCGGAACCGAAGGTAACGGCAACAACATCGTCATATGCTTTGCTGTACAGATTATCCATATCGACATGCTTTTCGAAAGTTTTTAAATCATGCTGGCGTACTGCATCGGCTATAAGCGCAATGGAATGCTGCGGTGTTTTCAGCCAGTAAAAAAAATACCAGCCGCTTGTTAAAATTGCAAGCGCCGCCAGTACGGCAACAATTTTTTTAAATTTATTATTCAAGAAAGACCCTCCTAAATAAAAACTTTTAGTCCTGAAAATATTATACTACTAAAGTATGCTAATGCAATATTTTTGTGAAATTATTTGAAGTCTAAAATGTTAATTTTAAAAGTAATTAAGAAGAATGAATGAGTACGTAATTACAGTTAATAAATAAAAAGAGCCGTTATAAAACGGCTCTAAATTTTTTAGTTGGTCGGGGCGGCGAGATTCGAACTCACGGCCTCTTGTACCCGAAACAAGCGCGCTACCAAACTGCGCCACGCCCCGACAGTGTGCTAATTACTGCAACAAAATGTATTATAGATAATAAGTGAGAAAATGTCAATACTTTTTTAAAAAATTTTTTAACCTTCAACTACAACGCGGATGAATTTTACGTTGAATGCTTCGGCAATATGCGGCAGGCATTCGCGTTCAATGTTTGTGCGGTGCAGTTCGCTTTCGGCAACAATCATAATTCTGTCGCCGCTGAGGTTTATATTGTGTACCTTGCTGATAAGACGTTTAAAATCATCTTCGCCGAGCTTTTCCCTTAATTTGGCAAGCCCTTCCATAAGGTACGGTTTTTCTTTTGACATACGTAATTCCAAAGGCGAAAAGGGAACGGTAACAACTTTGGCATCCCTTGCCAAAACAAAATCTTCTTCATGTTCGCCCGGTACTACCAGATCATCTCTCATTGTTCTTCCTCCTTTTGCTTTACTAATTAATTATAGTTTATTGTTTTAACGTAGTCAAGAGCATGGAATTTGACAAATTTATCTGAAATAAGATAAAATATTACATCTAAAATTTAAAACTGGAGTTGATGTAATGAGTTTTTTGAACGAGTTTAAAGATTTTGCCATGCGCGGGAATGTTATGGATATGGCAATAGGTGTTGTAATAGGCGGAGCGTTTGGGCAGATTACTACATCGCTGGTAAATAATATAATTATGCCGCCGCTCGGCATGCTTATCGGCAAGATAGATTTTTCCAATTTATTCATAGCGCTGGACGGGAAGGATTATCCTTCGCTTAAGGCTGCTGCGGATGCAGGTGCTGCCGTTCTTTCGTACGGTGTATTTATTAATACCGTAATTAATTT
>OGCQ01000768.1_pt1 | contig 47843 bp, 41 predicted proteins | sample 1570161 | NCBI WGS metagenome assembly OGCQ01 (sample SAMEA4384402, study PRJEB24528) | human gut metagenome | reverse complement strand
TGAAAGACAGAACCAATTAAATGCGCTAAGGGGCGGCGCGGGGCTCGGCCGGAACGGCCGAGCTAAGCCTCCGTCCAGCGGAGGCTTCAATTCGGGCGCCCAGGCGCCCGAATCCCGCGCCGCCCCCTGGCGCATTTAATTGGTTCTGTCTTTCAGCCCGCGCCGCCATCCATCTTGATACGAAGTTTTTTAAGCACCCTGCTTTCAATCCTTGAAACCTGCACCTGAGAAATACCCAGCATATCGGCAATACGGCTCTGCGTCATACTCTTAAAATAACGCAGCAATATAACTTTACGTTCATTTCCCTCCAATTCTCCAATATATTGCTTCAGCAGCATAATATCTATAAGCTCCGCACCCGTCTCTCTGCCGGGTATATGCTCTAAAATAGTATCGCTGTCCGAATTATCCGAGAGAGGCTGTTCAAGGGAAATAGGCGCTCTTGCGCTTTCCAGCGCTGTCAAAACCTCATCCTCGCTTATATCCAGCGCTCTCGCAATATCCTTTACGCCAGGCTCATGTCCCAGTTCTCTGCACAGCTTTTCCCTTTCATTTTTTATTTTTATATAAGTCTCCTTAACCGACCGGGACACCTTTATCATACCGTCGTCCCGCATATATCTCTTTAATTCTCCCAATATCAACGGCACGGCATAGGTAGAAAAACGCGAACCATATTCCGCCTTAAAGCCCAGCACAGCCTTAACAAGGCCAAGAGAGCCTATCTGAAGCAGGTCGTCATATTCCACCCCTCGGTTCATGTATCGCCGGACCAGGGATTTAACCAGCGCAATATTTGACGCCACTAATCTTTCACGCGCCTGCATATCCCCCGACTGAGCCTTTTTTATAAGCTCCATCGTGTCAGAATGAGTCAAAAGCGTTGCTTCAGACACCTTATTTTCTCCTCTCGGAACCCTTAATCCGCTTAAGCATGGTAAGCCGCGTCCCCTCGCCCGGCGCCGAGGCAACGTCCAATTTGTCCATAAAGCTTTCCATTACCGAAAAACCCATGCCCGAGCGCTCCTCGTCCGCCCGCGTAGTATAAAACGGCTCCATAGCCAGAGCTATATTTTCTATCCCCACTCCTTCGTCTATAATTTCAATATGTAATAAATTGCCCGTTATATCCGCTCTTATTTCTACATCTCCGCCCTTGCCCTCGTATCCGTGCACTATTGCGTTGGTTACCCCCTCGCTAACAGCAGTTTTTATATCGGCCAGTTCGTTCATTGTGGGATTAAGCTGAACGGCAAAAGCCGCTACCGCCATGCGCGCGAAACTTTCATTTTCGCTTATTCCATCAAAAACAAGCCGCATTTTATTATCAGGCATTTTTTTATCCTCCTATCTTTTCCTTGTAATCTGATAAAGCCCGGCCATTTTTATAATCTTGTCTATACCCTCTCTGGCCCCTTTTATTTCCATTGCACAGCCGCTTTGAGACAGCTTTTTATATCGCCCTAACAAAATACCTATGCCCGAGCTGTCCATAAAGCTCACTCCTCCCATATCAAAAACCACGCGCCTATAGTTTTTACGCGAAATCATTTCGTCCAGCTTTTCTCTAAGCTGCTCCGAAGCATGATGGTCCAATTCTCCGGTCAGCATAACGCATAGCTCATTTATGCCCGTCTCCTGTGCAAGTATGTGAGCGCTCATAAATATGTAAACCCCTTTTCTCCGGCGATATTATTTTCTTAAATAAGACCTTGCATGCCAGCCGCCGGCGCTAAAACTCAAACTGCAAAACCTCTAAATTATTATTCAGGGCTTGTACGCTTATTCCCTTTGTCTTAGTTTGACGCTTTTGCAAATGTTTTGCCTGTTTTTCTTATCTTCCAGCAGCCAAAACAGCTCTCCTTCATAATATAAATAAAGAAAAAGCCGCAAAGCAAATTGCTTTACGGCAGAAACGCTGTTTACTTAAATTTTTAAAGCCTTAATCCCTTAATATCCTTTATGCGGGAAAAAATCACATTGCAGCAGTATTGCTTAACTCCCTCCAAACGGTCTATGCAGTCAGTAAGCAGGCTTTCCATTTCCTCGTTTGAAGATGCAACCGCATGCACATGCAGCTTGCTTTTGCCAGTAACGCGGTATATCTGCGTAATTATTTCATTACGGCGCAATGTTTCGGCAACCGTTTTAAGACATTCAGGCTTAGTTTCAATTTCAAAATAGCAGGAAACCGCCCCGCTTATCTTCTGAGGATTAATAACTGTAGTATATTCTTCAATTATACCCCGTTTTTCCAGAGACTGCACACGCATCTTTACTGCTACACGAGAAATACCTACCTTTTCACCTATCTCTGAATATGAAACCCTTGCGTTATTAATAAGCAGTTCAACTATTTTTTTATCCAGCTCGTCCAAAACGTCCAGAAACATCCGCATTTACCTCCAAGCGCTATTATATACGCTAGTATAATAAAAATCAAGTCTCCTAAAAAGCATTTCCATTACGGCCGCAAAGCAGCTTGACACGGGCAGTATTTTCTTTACGGATAGACAATAACAATCAGAGTACGATGGCGCCGCAGCCTAGCCGCATGATTTGCCAAAGCTCACACAACTAATTATTGACACTATCAAATGGATTATATATAATATATTACGAATGTTAATATATCAATTGCGAAACGAAATAAAACTATGCAAAAAGACTTAACTAAAAACTCTGTTATACCCACTATGCTGCGTTTTGCCCTGCCTATGATTGCGGGCAACCTGCTGCAGCAATGCTATAATATAGCCGACACTCTCATTGTCGGCCGTTTCCTTGGACCAGACGCATTAGCCGCCGTTGGCTCAGCCTTTACGTTAATGACCTTTCTGACGTCTATTTTACTGGGCCTTGCCTCGGGGGCAGGCACCGTTTTTTCCATTAAATTTGGTCAAAAGGATTTTTTAGCCCTAAAGGAAGGAATTATAGCCTCTTTCATTCTGCTAAGCGCAATAACGCTCTTAATGAACATACTTGTTTTTCTGGGTATGGACTGGATATTAAATCTTCTGCATGTCACAGGCAATATCCGCGTTTTAATGAAAGAATACCTGGAAATAATTTTCGCCGGTATAGCCGCGGTATTTCTATACAATTATTTTGCCTCCCTGCTGCGCGCTCTGGGCAATTCTACTGCGCCTCTCATATTTCTGGCCGTCTCCGCAATATTGAATATAGGGCTGGATTTATGGTTTGTAATGGGATTGAACCGAGGCGTAAAGGGAGCAGCCGAGGCAACCATAATAGCGCAATATATTTCAGGAATCGGGCTTACGTTATATACCCTTCTAAAATTCCCCCGGCTGAAAATAAAGGGAGCGCGCCTGCGCCTAAGCAGGATTAAAGAGATAACCGGATTTTCCGCGTTGACCTGTATTCAACAGTCCGTCATGAATTTAGGCATTCTTGCCGTCCAGGGGCTGGTAAACAGCTTCGGAGGCACCGTCATGGCCGCTTTTGCAGCCGCAGTAAAAATAGACGCCTTCGCATATCTTCCCGTTCAGGATTTCGGCAACGCCTTTTCCACCTTTACTGCCCAGAATTACGGAGCCAAACAATTCGACCGAATAAAAAAGGGAATTAAAGCGGCAGGAGTTATCTCCATTATTTTTGGAATGGCCATCTCCGTGCTGGTATGCGTTTTTGCGCAGCCTCTTATGTCCCTTTTTATTGACGCATCTCAAACAGATATTATTCAGCAGGGGATGCGCTATCTTCGCATAGAGGGTGCGTTTTATTTTGCCATAGGAGTGCTGTTTCTGCTCTACGGCCTTTTCCGAGCGTTAGGCAAGCCTGGCATATCTGTAGTTCTGACTGTTATTTCACTAGGTTCCCGCGTTATCCTAGCCTATGCTCTGGCTCCCGGATTCGGAACTGACGGCATATGGTGGTCGGTGCCCATAGGCTGGCTGCTGGCCGACGGGCTTGGAACGGTTTTCTTTCTTTTTAAAAGAAAAAGTCTCCTGAATATATCTGAAAAATAAAAAAACGCCTCCGTGCGCCGCTTTAAACAGAGGCGTCCACAGAGGCGTCTTATAGTATAAAGCCTTATCTCCTGCTGTAATTAGGAGATTCTTTCGTAATATCTATATCGTGCGGATGGCTTTCCACCAGGCCGGCGTTAGTTATACGCACAAACTGCGCATTTTCCCGCAGCTCCTCCAGATTAGCCGCGCCGCAGTAGCCCATTCCGGAGCGCAGACCGCCAATCATCTGATATATGGTATCGGCAAGAGGCCCCTTATAAGGAACGCGTCCCTCTACGCCTTCAGGCACAAATTTTCTGGAGCCGCTCTGGAAATACCTGTCGGCGCTTCCCGCATTCATGGCCCCTAACGAACCCATGCCGCGGTACACCTTAAAGCTTCTGCCCTGATAAATCTCAGTTTCTCCCGGGCTCTCCTGAGTTCCGGCCAGCAGGCTGCCAATCATTACCGCGCTCGCGCCCGCCGCAAGCGCCTTTGTAATATCGCCCGAATACTTAATGCCTCCGTCAGCTATAATCTTAACGCCATGCTTGTCCGCGCACTCGGCGCAGTCCATAACGGCTGTAATTTGAGGCACGCCTATGCCTGCTACTACCCGGGTAGTACATATAGAGCCCGGCCCTATGCCCACCTTAACGCAGTCGGCGCCCGCCTTAATAAGCGCCTCGGTCGCCTCAGCCGTAGCCACATTACCCGCAATTAAGGGTAAATCAGGATAAGCGTTTTTAATCTTCTCCACCATTTTAAGTACAAACTCCGAGTGCCCATGAGCAGTATCCACCGCTATAACGTCCACCTTTGCGCTATAGAGCGCCTTAACCCTGTCCAGCGTATCCTTGGCAGTACCTACTGCCGCACCCACAAGCAGCCTGCCGTTGGCGTCCTTAGCGCTGTTGGGATATTGAATGGATTTTTCAATGTCCTTAATGGTTATCAGACCCTTAAGATTAAAATCCTTATCCACTATAGGCAGCTTTTCAATCTTATGCTGGCGGAGCAATTCCTTGGCGTCCTCCATTGTAGTGCCTTCAGGAGCAGTAATAAGGTTGTCCTTAGTCATAAGCTCTGATACCGGCTTGGAGAAATCCGTTTCAAATTTCATATCACGATTGGTTAGTATACCTATAAGCCTGCCGTTTTCAGTTATGGGCACGCCTGAAATCCTATATCTTTCCATCAGAGCCAGCGCGTCGCTGAGCTTATTATTAGCCGAAAGGTAGAAGGGGTCGGTAATTACGCCGTGCTCAGAACGCTTAACCTTATCCACCTGAGAAGCCTGCTCATCAATAGGCATATTTTTATGCAGAATGCCTATCCCTCCCTCGCGCGCCATAGCTATGGCCAATCTATGCTCAGTAACGGTATCCATAGCGGCGCTCATAAGCGGAACATTCAGCTTTATCCCCTTTATCAATTCACAGTCCAGCCTGACCATGTCGGGAGTAACCCGGCTGCGCGCAGGAACAAGCAGTACATCGTCAAACGTAAGGCCTTCCTTAATTGCTTTCATATAATCCTTCACCCTCCAGTTGTATTTTCTATATAGCTAACCTACCCTCACGGGCGGCATAAAACATATATTGCTGAGCCATTCCGGCGTAAGCTCCGAAATGCTCCAGAGCATATTTAATTATCTCCGGGCTTTGCGCCTCAGGCGTCATATAAAGGGAGCGCATCGCCTTCTTAATCCAGGTATCCACAGGGAACGCCTGCAAATGATGCAGCCCGAAAAGCAGAATACAATCGGCCACCTTAGGCCCAATTCCCTTTTGTTCAAGCAAAACCGTCCGAGCTGAAGCGTAATCCATTCGCTTAAGCTCTTCCAAATTCAATTTACCCTCGTAAACATTCCTGGCGCACTCGGATATATAATCCGCACGATAACCGGCTCCGCATTGAACAAATTCAGCTGGATCCGCTTCAGCCAGCGCCCTGGGAGCAGGAAAAGCGTATCCTTCCCCTATAAATTCTCCCCTCTGCCGGCATATATTGGCTATTATCCTTTTTATGCGGGAAATATTATTGTTCTGCGAAATAATAAAGGAAATAAGCGTTTCCCAAAGCTCCTGCCTGAGAATGCGCATTCCGTGTCCGGCGCCGACTGCCGTCCGCATAATCTCGTCAGTCTGCAAACTGCGCTCCACTTCGTCATAGTCGGTGTCCAAATCGAAATAATTCCGCCAGATATTTTCAAACTCCTCTCGGGAAGTATTAAGCAATCTGACCCCGCCGGTCTCCTGTATAATTTTAAGGAAGCGGCCGCAGGCCACTCCCCCGTAAGCATTATCGTCCAGGCGCTCCCAGCGGAAGCACTGTCCGTTATTAAATGTATTATTTAAATCAAAACAGCTGCTGCTTATAAAAATGCCGTCTTTCATCATTCTGCGCCTGTATTTCTATAATTTACCATATAAAAAAGCCCGAAGCACGCTTCGGACATTTTTATTTTAAACTATTTCGCGCGGATACACGCTTACCTGCTTCTTCAGCTTGCCCTTATGCTCAAAACGGACTATGCCGTCAGAAAGCGCAAACAGCGTGTCGTCGCTGCCTATGCCTACATTGCTTCCCGGATGGATTTTAGTTCCTCTTTGCCTTACCAGGATATTTCCTGCAAGAACAAACTGTCCGTCCGCACGCTTAACTCCCAGCCGCTTGGATTCGCTGTCCCGGCCGTTTTTCGTGGAGCCTACGCCCTTTTTATGAGCGAATAACTGAATATTCATACGGAGCATTTAACGCACCTCCTCAACAATCTTAAGATAACCCTTGTTTTCCTCGTCAAAAGCCTTAAGGCCTAAAAGCATGGTCTGAGTTATAATTTTGGCGCTTATATCCTCCCAGGCCGCCTCAGGCAGCCCGCAGTATAAGTAGCCGTCTCTGCATTCCAGAGCAGTTTCTATTCCCGCATATTGCTCCAGCCCTATAACGGCCGTTTGAATTATCGCGGAAATAGCGGCGCAGTATATATCCCTGCCTGCGCCCAGGCCGCTTGCATGGCCCTTAGCCTCAAAGGAGATTATGTCCCCTTTAGGATTCCTGACAATAACTACTTTAGTCATTATTACATAGAGATTTTAGTAATCTCAACCTTGGTAAAGGGCTGGCGATGTCCCGTAAGCCGGCGGTAATTCTTCTTGGCCTTAAATTTGAAAACCATAACCTTGGCCTTTTTGCCGCTTCCCTTTACGCAGCCTTCAACAACAGCGTCATTAAGCAGCGGAGCACCAACCTTTACGTTCTCGCCGTCGGTAACCATAAGCACGTCGAATTTTACAACGTCGTCGGTAGTCGCGTTAAGCTTTTCAACGTAAATGGTGTCTCCCTCGGATACGCGGTACTGCTTGCCGCCTGTTTGTATTACTGCAACCATGTGTAGCACCTCCTCTACATCAACTCGCTAAGAATGGGTACCCGAAAAACGGAATTTAAAACCGTACTTATGCGGTATTTTAGATGATAACACATCCTGCCCCTAATGTCAACAAAATCTGACCGCTTCCTTGTATTTTTCAGATATTTCCTCTCGGGATACGGCCTGCATGCCTATATCCTCTATATGTCTTGAAGGGTCGCTGAGAATGTATATCTGCCTGTCTCCGTATAAAAAGCTCTCGGCCGGGAATTCCCCGCCCAGTAATTCGTTTTCTATATCCGGATGGACAGTCAAAAGCACGCAGTTTGCATTGGTATTTTCAAACAGTCTGCCCAATTCGCCTCTTAAATTATGCACCACCGAAATATTGTTAAGAACAGCGCCCGAGCCGGCGCAGTACGGACAAGCGGTCTGCATTATGCTTTTAAGATTATTTCGCACCTTTTTCCTAGTAAGTTCCATAAGCCCCAGGCCGGTAAAGCCAACTATGTTAGTTTTCACCTTGTCCTCACGCACAGCCTCCTCCAGCGCGCTTTTGACCATTGAGCGATGCTCGTCGCTGTCCATATCTATAAAATCAATAATTATTATGCCGCCTATGCTCCTAAGCCTTATCTGCTTGGCAATCTCACGCGCCGCCTCCAGATTGGTCTCCAGTATTGTGTCCGCAAGCCGGCTGTCCCCCGTAAATTTCCCGGTATTAACGTCTATAACGGTAAGCGCCTCAGTCTGGTCTATAACTAAATAGGCCCCGCTGTCCAGCCAGACCTTGCGTTCAAGCAGCCTGTCCAGCTTAGCGTTAAGATTATAGTAGGAAAAAATATCAGAGCTTTTATCAAAATATTCTATTCTGTCGGCCAATTCAGGGCTGGAAAAGCGCACGGTATCTACGGCCTGCTCATAGCTTGCGCGGTCGTTAATTATAAATCTGTCCACCTCCGCGCTGAAGTAATCACGCAGAGTGGTCATAATAAGACTGCCCTCCCTATGCAGATTAGAGGGAGCCTTCTGCTGCCGTGCCCGCGTCCTTATATTCTCCCACTTGCGTTCAAGATAATCCATTTCCGCCTTGAATTTTTCCGCCTCCTGATAAGCCGCGGCCGTGCGCACAATATAGCCGTGCTCCGGCTTTCTCATACCGTCTACAAGCTCCTTAAGCCTGGAGCGCTCAATTTCATCTGATATTCGTCTGGAAACGCCCACATAGCTTACGGTAGGCATAAGCACTAAGTTTTTGCCAGGCAGAGAAATATTCGTCGTAACTCGCGCGCCTTTAGTGCCCGCCGCCTCCTTAAGCACCTGCACTATAATCTCCTGTCCCTGGCGCACCAGCTCCTTTATAGACGCCTTTTTCAAGCTGTCTGAAATCTGCTCGGACTGCCCTGCAAATTCAAAATCCCGTTTATCGGGCAATATATCCCCTGCGTAAAGAAAAGCGTTTCTCCCCAGACCAATATCCACAAACGCCGCCTGCATGCCCCTGATTACATTTTCCACCTTGCCCTTATATATATTGCCTACTATAGGCTCGGCGCCTTTGCGGGAAACAAAATATTCCTTAAGCCTGCAATCCCTGCGTATCACAACTCTGGATTGAAAGGGAGTTATATCCGCTATTATCTCGGTCATAGCCTCGCCTCCGATTGCTCCGGACATATTTTCATGCCCTTTTCCTCTATATACACAGCCGTTCTGACTATATTTTCCGCCTTGAGGCCCATCTCTTTGAATATCAGACCGTCCAGCGCGTCGGGCCGCAGATTAACCTGGCCGCCCGAAGCCAGCGTGCAGCTTAATACGTTTCCCCGCATTTTCATTTCATGCAGCATTGGCTTTATATCAGCCGGCCTAAAGCCCTTTTTGCTCTTTTTCATTATAATTATCTCGGGTCTTGAAGATATCTCATTTAGGCATTGAGAAACCGCCTCCGCATTCTCCGGCCTATAAAAAAACTGATAATCAGCCGCCGAAACAACCGACATAAGCGCCGGATATTGTTCACTTAATTCAAACGCCTCCAGCACCTCGCAGCCGCCCGGCATGACCGAGCCCAGCCTCTGAGCAATCTCCTCGCAGAACATCGGATATTCAAAATAAGTTTCGGCATATTCGCATACTGAAGCCACTCCAACCGGCGTAGCCAGCGCAAAGCTCAGCAGCATATGGGGATGATAGCCCTCAGAATAGGAAACCTTCAGCCCTGAGCGTGCAAGAGCGCGTTGAAAAAGCCTTAGCATGTCCAGATGGGAAATATACTTAACAGCTTCGCTTTTTGAAAATTTTATTACCGCTCGCATGGACATTTACCTCCCGCCAGTGCATTCATGCCGCAGCCCGTGCAGCCCTGCCGGCAGTCCCGCGTCCTTTCGGCCCGCATGGCCTTATTATATTCGCTCTCAAGATATTTGCGTCTTACGCCGCAGTCTACCGTATCCCAGGGCAATATCTCGTCCAGCTCCCTGGCCCGCAGCGCGTAAAAATTCAAATCCAACCCGCATTCGTCAAACGCCTCCTGCCATCGGGAATAGCTGAAATTCTCATTCCAGCCCTCCAGGCGCGCTCCCTTTTCCCACACTTTCATAAGCGCCCGTCCCATACGCCGGTCGCCGCGGGCAAGCGCCGCTTCAATAATCGTGCCTTTTGTCTCGTGCCAGCGGTATTCCACGCCCTTTATACGCCTCAGCAGTCCCGAAAGATATTCCCGCTTACGGTTCTGCTCCTCCAATCCGTTAAGAGCGCACCATTGAAAGGGTGTAAACGGCTTAGGCACAAAAAACGAGGTGCTGACTACAATTTTCAGGCCCCTGAGATTTCCTCTTACTTCGCCGTAAATATCCGAGCATATTTGAGCCAGCCTCGCAATGCCCGCTATATCCTCATCCGTTTCGGTAGGAAGTCCCAGCATAAAATATAATTTAACCGCATTATATCCCGCCTCGAACACTATGCGCATAGTGCGCCTAAAATCCTCTTCAGTCACATTTTTATTAATAACGTCCCTCAGCCTCTGGCTGCCCGCCTCGGGCGCAAATGTAAGGCTGGTACGGCGCATTTCATCGCTCACAGTTTCAACGCTGAAGGAATCCAATCTTAACGAAGGCAGACTGCACGACACCCTTTTATCCTTAAAAGCCTCGGACATGCCCTTAAGCAGCTCGGGCAGCCGGCTGTAATCCCCTGAAGAAAGAGAAGTAAGCGAAACCTCGTCATATCCTGTATTTTTAATGGTTTCGGCCGCTAAATCGCAGAGTCTGCCTACGCTTCGCTCCCTAACGGGACGGTATACATATCCCGCCTGGCAAAAACGGCAGCCCCTAGTGCAGCCGCGCAGAATTTCCAGCATAACGCGGTCATGAACCACTTCTATATAGGGTACAACGGGCTTTACAGGATAAAACGCATTTTCAAAATCCTCCACTATCCTGCGCACGGCCACGGGCGGCGCGCTTGGGTCGTTGGGAGTTATGCTTTTAATCCTGCCGTCCTCATAATATTCTATATCGTAAAAGGAGGGAACATAAAAGCCCTGGGTGCGCGCCAGGGCCCGCAGAAACTCCTTGCGCTCCCCGCCGCTTTTTTTCCAGTCCTTATATATTTCTATAAGGTCGTTAAGCTCCTCCTCGCCGTCTCCCAGCGCAAAAAAATCCACAAACGGCGCCAAAGGCTCAGCATGATATGCGCACGGCCCTCCGGCAAATATAAACGGGCCCTGGGTTCGCTCCTCGGCAAGCAAAGGCAGGCCCGCAAGATTTATCATATTTAAAACAGCCGTATAGCATAACTCATACTGCAAGGTAAAGCCGAACAAGTCGGCCTCCTTCACCGGCCGCTTAGTTTCCAGGCTGAAAAGCGGAATATTGTTCCTGCGCATAAGCTCTTCCATATCCGTCCAGGGAGCATATGTCCTTTCGCAGTATGTATCCTCCCTCTCGTTAAGGCAGGAATATATAATTTTACCGCCCAGATGGCTCATGCCAATCTCATAAAGGTCGGGAAAAGCAAATACGAAACGCACCTCCTCGTTACGCTTGACAACCATATTCAATTCGCCGCCCGTATATCTAGCAGGTTTTTCAACAAGCGGCAGTATCCTGGATATATCCATAATCTCCTCCGTGCATAAAGAGCTTTTTATCATTTGAATATTGTACCCTTTTATGCCGGTTTGGTCAAATACCCTCAGTTTACAAGGAACTACACGCCTCAAAACGGGATAAATTTCTTCATTTTCTGCGTTATCCTCAATCAGCGTACTCATAAGTAACGCTTTCTTCGTCTGCCTTGAAAATGAAGAAATTCTTTTTCCTTGAGGTCTCCAGAGTCAGAAGGCATAAAATCTGTGTCAGGTAAAGCGCGCTTGAACGACATGTACCGGGCGTACTTGGAATCAAAGCAACGCAGCAGGACGCAAATTTTATGCCTTTTGACCGTCTTCCTTGTAAACTGAGGGTATAAACGCTCGCAAACAATTCTCTCAGAGTGTAATGCGCCGCAAAACAAGCTGATTTTACCGTTTTGCTGCGCCGCCGTTCCAAAAATGCACCCTAATATTTCTGCGTTCGGTCGTTTTGCTAAGGCGCTGCGTTCAGTCGTTTTGCGAAGACGCTGCGTTCCGCCGTTTTGCGAAGACGCTGCGTTCCGCCGTTTTGCGAAAGCGCCCCGCGTCTCCGCCCAACCACTTCAGCCCGCTTTGGCCGAGCTTCTTTTAGCATATTCCGCGCGGGAACGCTCCCTTTTTATAAGCGCGCCCATTGTTAAAAGCATATCCTCCAGCATAGCGTTTTGTATCTGCGTTTCATCCAAGGTCCCCAAAAGCTGCATATCGTCGTTTACTACTCTGATTACATAATAATTCTTATCCCGAAACAGCCGCACGGCCTTATATATCTGCATTTCCTGCTTTACCGCCAGCACCTTAACTCCCATATACTGGCTTCCCTCCTGACAATGCCGCCGGTTAATCATGGCTTTGGCCAATTCAAAGCGGCTCTGCTTTAATTCCCCTATAGCTGAAATAACTAAAAACACGCCAAGCATAGGCAGCATCGCGTCCGCTCTTTTTGAAACAAACGTATATACTCCCCATGCCGTCATACCCAGGCCCAAAAGTATTCCTAAAAATGAGGTTATTCTGGTAGCCCTTCCATAATCGTTGGTGCGGGCAAGACAGGCTCGCATTATCCGCCCTCCGTCCAGCGGCAGCACCGGCAAAAGATTAAATCCCGCTATAAGAAAGGAATAGGTTGTAAATTCCTCCAGTACTCCCGGAGCAAAAAGCGGAAAATAGCTTCTAAGCGTGGTAGCCAAAGCCGCAGTTACAACGCTAGCAGCCGGCCCGGCCGCCGCTATAAGGCTTTCCTCCAAGGGCATCTGCTCAAAAACATCGTCCATCATGGCGGATGAGCCAAAAGGCAGCAATTCCAACTGATATACCCGCACCTTAAACCCACGCGCCGCCAGAATATGAGCGCATTCATGCAGAATAAGCGCCAAATATACTATAAGCGCCGTCCAGATATAGCCTGTAATAATCCAAAAAAGCGTTATAATCAGCAGCAGCAGATTTATTTTTATTTTTACGCCTCCTATGCTGAAAATGGTCAAGTTTTTTCATCCTTTCAATAAAGAGTATTTTTTCGTTATACAACAGCAGAATAAGCAAGCGGTTAAAAATTCCAGGTGTTTATCAGCTTACCAGCCCTGAAGCTCCATATATTCCTGAGGGTCCACATATTTACCCGCCTTTTTAAGCCCAAATTCCAGCACAGGCGAATTTATGTCCAGCGCGCCTATCATTTCCCCTGCCTTAACGCTTTGACCAGCTTTTTTATATTGCAATGCGCAGCCTGAATAAAGACTTACCAGGCCATCCTCATGCTGTATAGTTATTAAATCGCCATGAGCGCTTAAAATTTTCCCGTCTGAAACCGCATAAACAGACAAAAGCTGTCCAGCCTCCAATTCTATCGTCTGTCCTGTTTCCTCAAAGGATTTTATTACTTTAGGATTTTTAATTGGATTTTTTAAAGAAGTAAGAACGCTTGCTCCCCCGTTAACCGACTGGTCCTCTTTGCCCGAAAATAATTCCTGCGCCTTTTTCCCCGCCTCCGGAATATGCATATCATAGCTAAACGCCCCCAGCAATCCTTCCTTTATGCTGCGGGTTAAGGAGGTATCCATAAGAAACACCGCCGCCGCAATCAGCAAAAATACAATAGCTATGCACAATCGGGCTACACGGCCTTCGTTTTTATAATTTGAATATGCGCTCCCTCGTTTTCTTATCACAGACATAAAAATTCCTCCTCATAAATAAATATGAGGAGGAAATATGTGTTTATTCCTATTTTCCCATTCTATTACAAGCATTTTTCTAAAAGAGCGCTTACGGCATTGGCGCGCAAGGCATAATGTCATAAAATTCAGGCCTGCGCCGCGCCATTTCCTCAAATGCATTGCCTAAAACCGCCTTACCTAAAGCAGCAAACAATACGGCGTTTATTATATCTCCAGCTCGTCCGGATTATTGCTTACAGTCTCGGGCCGATAAAAGCAAACGCTCATTACCAGCCCGATGCCTATCATATTAGTCACAAAGTTTGTGCCGCCGTAACTGATAAAAGGCAGAGGTATTCCCGTTATAGGCATAACGCCTATAGTCATGCCAATGTTCTCAAAAATATGGAACATATACATGAACATTATGCCCGCTATTATTAATTTGCCGTATTTATCTCTGCATCCGCGCATAAGCTGCCAAAGCCGGAATATAAGAATCATATACAGCAAAATAATAACCAGGCAGCCCGCAAAACCCAGGGATTCGCCTATAACCGCAAAAATAAAATCAGTTTCTATCGCGGGAATATAGCTTAGCTGGCTCATATTACCCACACTAAAAAGCCCTTTGCCAAACGTACCGCCCGAGCCTATGGCTATCTTTGAATACCTCAGCTGGTCCACATCCTCAGTATTGCCGAAATTTAATATCCTGCTTTTCTGCTGGTCTCCCATGGCAAAAAACCAGAGCAAGAGAAACGCCGCTATGGCGCCCAAAGCCAGAATGCCTATGTGCCTTAATTTCGCGCCTGAAACAAAGAGCATGCCCGCAAATATTACGACATACACCATAGTGGTGCCTATATCCATCTGATAGAGCAGAACCGCTATAATAACGCAGAATACTCCCACGGCCGGCAGCAAATCGGCAAAAGTCTTTAAAGGGCGCCGGCTAAGAAAAAACGCCGATAATATAACTACCGCCAGCTTTACTATTTCGGAGGGCTGAAAGGTTATATTCTTAGATTCAGATATCACAAGCCAGCCTTTTGTACCACCGCGCACCGAGCCGAAAATAATAACCATAGCCAGCAGCGCAAGAGACACGCCCATAACGGCGTACCAAATCTTAGCATACAGCCGATAGCTCACCAGCATGACGATTATCATACATACAAAACCAATAGCCATCCATATAAGCTGCATGCGCACCTTAGAAAGATTCAAATTAGCAGTAATCTCTTCAAAGGTAAGCTCTTCACCCGTAAAAGGGCTTGCCGTAGCCATAAGAATACAGAAAACACCGAAAAGAGATATCACCAATACTATTATGGGCAGAATATATTCAATATTTTTCAGCCTTTTTTTATTTATAAAGGACATTCATAACCTCTGTATAGAATTATATAATTTGATTTTACCACACTATAGCGAAAAAATCCATACTTTTTTAAAGAGCATACGGTCGGCAACTATAGCTAAACGAATAGGCTTTTATCAGAAGTAATCGCTCTTCTCCCATCCGCGCCTGGGAAAAGCAGGGGGCGGCTCTTTCGGCCTCCGGCCTCCGGCCGCGCCCAAGGCGCGGCCCGGGCAGGCTTCCGCCTGCCCAAAGAGCCGCCCCCTGCTTTTCCCAGGCGCTTTTCGTCCATCCCTAAAACCCCGAAAATCAAAACAAAAAGGCCGCGGATAAATCCGCGGCCTTTTGCTAGCCGGTTTAATGCCATTTGGCCCAAAGCCAAGTCAAAATTAAGCGTTAAAGCTTATTTCTTTTTACGGAAAGCTAATGCTCCGCCGCCGGCAGCAAGAGCTGCGGCCGCATAAATAAGAATAGTTAAATCTCCGGTATTTCCGGGATTATCGGTAGACTGAGTGCCCGTCGCAGCAGGAGTGGTCGCAGCAGCAGTCGCCGTCTCTCCAGCAGTTGCGGTAGCCGTAGCGGTTGCAGTAGCTGTAGCAGTCTCAGTAGCAGTAGCGGTAGGAGTAGACTCCGTCCCATTAGTATATACGAAAGAAATGCCTTCGTAATTCCAAATCCAGTCTGTGCTCAAAGGCGCTTTATTCTCTATCTGAGGGCAAACATACACATAATAGGTATGGCCTTCTTCAAAAGGATAGCTCCCACTACCGTTACCGTCCTCACCTTTCGTTATCTTATACGAAAAATTATCCAAACGTCCAGCATTATTAGGACCGGCCTGAGCCTTACCATAGGGTTCGTTTCCATTTCCAAGCATATCGCTGACCTTAGTAAAATTGGGGTCCTCAGCATAAATGGTTACATACATAGTACCTAACGCATTTATTCCCTCCGCAGAAGCGTCAATTTTGGCCTTATCTGCGTTTATAATAACGCTGCCGTCTTCCTGAACCTCAGCGGTAATGCCCCAATCTCCCTTATAGCTGGGATAATTGCCCTTAGTTTTATAGGTAAATTCAGTACCGGCATAATTCCATACCCATCCCGAGCCATTGCAGGCGCAGATATAAACATAATAGGTATTGCCTTCCTCAAAGGGATATGTTGGATTATCCTTATCCAAAGCGCCGCTCTTAATATTGTATTTAAAGGTGCTGCCTTCTACTCTGCCAGCCTCTGTATCACCAGCCAATACTTCGTCATAAGGCTGTCCTGCTCCAGTCATATCGCTGTCAGCATTAAATCCGGGATTGCTATCATAGATGGTGATGTAAATCCATGCTGCATTAAATCCAGGACTAACGCTTGCAACGGCGCTATTAATCTTATCAGCATCAGCTCCGATATTAACGCTTCCATCTTCCAGAATCTCAACAGTTACTCCAAAATCAGCATCTGTGCTTGGGTAATTGCCAGCAGCCTGAGTCGTCACAGCTCCCAGCGCCAACATGAGAGTCAGCGCCAGCATTACAGCAACAAATTTCTTCATTAAAAAATTACCTCCCGGCTAATCAGCCTTATTTTTTCTTGCGTATTACCAGCGCGCCGCAGCCAGCCAGAGCAGCGGCAGCATAAGCTATAGCGGAGAAATCTCCGGTTTCGCCGGTATCGTCCTTAGCATCGCCATAGGTAAACTCGGTGGGAACGGTATTCCATACCCAGTTGGTTCCATCGCAAGCCATCAACCAAATATAATAGGTTTTGCCCTCTTCAAAGGGATAGGAATCCGCCCCGACAGCTCCCTTATTTATTGTGCGCTCGGAAATATAAGTATTATTATCTCCGCGAGCAAGCTTTAAATCATAAGGCATATCCTTCTTATCGTTGTCCGTCATGTCACGGCCGGTAATGTCAATCTCATGGTCATAAATAGCCATTTCAGTCCAAGCCACGCTGGCCATATCTGATTTATCTATGGTATAAGTTACATCTATACCGCCGTCCGCGTTAATAGCTACCTTGACATTCCAGTCTTTAGTGGTCTGCGGATAAGCTGCCAGCGATACGGCACCCATAGCCAGCACAAGCGCCAAAGCCAATAAAATAGTAACAAACTTTTTCATTGCATAAACCTCCTAAATTATTTTTTCCGGCTATCCTATTATGATTATAAGTCTTGATAGTCAAAATAGCAACAAACGATACTAATAATTTATAGTACGATTCTCACTTCAGACATATTTTTTTGCACATTTATTAAAATATGCGACATAAAACAAACAGCCCTTTATTAACCCCTGCGCGCGCAATATGCGGAACTTATTACGCATATTGCGCGTATTGCAGAAATTAATAAAGAGCAGTTTTCAAATATTTAAAAAGCGCCTGCCGAAAAATATCTATTTTTCCTTAAGCTTATACAATTCGTCCCTGTCGGGCGGGTCCAGTTTTTCCGTATGCCCATCCTTTTGAATCAGCATTCTGCCGTCCGGAGTAAATTCCCCTATGACAGCAGCCTTTATCCCATCTTTTTCCAGCGCGGCTATAAGCCTTTTTTCATTCTTTGACGCTATAAGCATACAGCCCGAGGCTATAAGCCTGTAAGGATTAATGTCTAAATAAGCGCATATCCGCGCCGTCAGCCCGCAGAGCGGAATATCCTCCAATTTAATTTTTACGCCCAGTCCCGAGGCCTGAGCCATTTCATAGGCCGCCCCCAGCACTCCTCCTTCAGTCGCGTCGTGCATAGCGCTGGCGCCTGCCTCCGCAGCCAGGCAGCCCTCCGGAATAACGCTCAGAGCGCGCTTCATTTCTTCAAGCGTCTCCCAATCCTCAGGCTTTAAAATCGCCTCCAGCCTATCCTGATAATCATGCGCAATTATAAGAGTGCCCTCAATACCCGCGGTCTTAGTCATAATAAGCTTATCCCCCGCCGACGCTCCGCCGGTAGGAATCATGCGGTCTATAGGACAGCCTATAACGGTAGAGGAAATCACAATCCAGTTTACCGCGTCTGTAACCTCCGTATGCCCGCCTATTATATCCACACCCAATTCTCCGGCCGCCTCGCAGATATCGTCTGCTACCTCAATAATTTCCTTCCGCTCAATATCAGGCGGCAGCAGCAGGGTCACCATTAAGCCTATAGGCCTTGCCCCTGCCGAAGCAATATCGTTGCACGCCACATTAACCGCTATCCTGCCCGCTCCCTTCTCCGCCGCCGTAATTGGGTCGGAGGAGAGCACGCACAACCGGCCGTTGAGGTCCAAAGCGGCGCAGTCCTCTCCAATGTGCGGCCTAATTACTACCTCGGGCCGCGTATGCTTTATCCGGCTCAATATAAGCCCGTCCAGCTCCTCGTTTGTTAATTTGCCCAGCTTATGCATTTTCTTCTCCTTCAAGCAGCTTTAAAAATTCATGTTCCTCTATAACGCGGACATTCAGCGCGCGCGCCTTTTCCAGCTTGCTTCCGGCATTTTCACCGGCTATAACCGCGAAAGTATTCTTACTCACAGAGCCGGCGGCTTTTCCGCCCAGGGCCTCTATCCGTCCTGCGGCCTCCCTGCGCTCCATGCTTGAAAGCGTGCCGGTAAGCACAAAGGTTTTGCCCGCAAAAAATCCCTCCGACTTTTCTGGGCTAGCCTGATATTGAGGAGAAACTCCCGCCTCAAACAGCCGGTCTACCATCTGAGCGTTTATCTCGTCTCCCAAAAATTCAATTATGCTTCCCGCTACTATATCCCCAATCTCGTCTATTTCAGTAAGGGTCTGCATATCCGCGCCTGCAAGCGCTTCAAAGCTTTTAAAGCGTTCCGCCAAATCCCGCGCCGTTCTTTTGCCCACGTTAGGTATGCCCAAAGCGTATATAAAGGCGTCCAGGCGGCAGTCCTTGCTCTTTTTTACCTCGCCCAGAAACCGCTCGGCCTTTTTTTCCTTCCAGTTTTCAAGAGAAAGCAGCTGTTCCTTTGTAATATAGTAAAGGTCAGCCGCCTCGCGCGCGCCTAATACGTCGTAAAACTGCCCCGCGGATTTTTCGCTGAAGGCCTCAATGTCCATAGCGTCCCTGGACGCGAAATGCACAAGGCGCCCCACCGCCTGAGGCCTGCATTCCCTTTTGTTAGGACAAAAAACAAGCATGCCCTTTTCAATAAGCGCCGCGCCGCAGGCAGGACATACCAAAGGCTCCTTAATCTCCTCTCCCCGGCCGTCCTCCTGAGCCAGGCCCATTATTTCAGGAATAACGTCGTTGGAACGGCGCACCCATACCCGGCTGCCCAATTTAACCTTTTTGCGCTGTATATCCCATTTATTATTGAGCGTAGCCCGTTTAACCGTCGCTCCTCCTATTTCAACAGGGTCAAGATGCGCCAGAGGAGTAATTTTTCCAGTACGCCCTACCTCCCAGCTCACGCTTTTGAGAGTTGTCACAACCTCCTCGGCAAAAAATTTATATGCAATAGCCCACCGCGGAAATTTATCCGTATAGCCCAAAAGCTCTCTCGCCCGGAAATCGGCAAGCTTTATAACAGCTCCGTCTATCTGAAAATCCAGGCTCTCCCTGCGTCGTTCTATATCCTTAAGCTCATTAACTACGTCATCCATATTGGAATAAGCCTTAAAATATGGATTTACCGGAAGCCGCTGCTCCTTTAAAAAATCCATAGCCTCAAAGCTGTTATTAAAGCTCCTGCCCTCTATATATCCGATATTATAGGTAAAACAGTCCAAATGCCGCGAGGCAGTAACCTTAGGGTCCAGATTGCGCAAAGCGCCGGCTGCTCCGTTGCGGGGATTTTTTAAAGGCTCCTCCGCCGAAGCATTATATTTTTCAAATTCGCTTATGCGCATTATCCCCTCGCCCTGCACCTCCATTTTCCCCTTAAAGGGAATATAAACGGGAATGCTGCGTATGGTCTTGACCTGAGGCAGTATTACTTCGCCAATCTCACCGTTTCCTCTGGTGGCGGCCAGAACCAATTCGCCGTTATCATAAGTGAGATTGATTGTCAGGCCGTCATATTTATATTCAACAGTATATTCCGGGCCGTCCAAAGGCTGCTCGGCGGTTTGATTATATTCCTCCACCGCTTTTAAAACCCGCGCCTGCCAGGCATATAATTCTTCTATGCTCTGAGCCTTATTCATGCTGTAAAGACGCGCCAAATGCCTGGTCTGCTCAAAAGCGCTTATAGGCTCTCCGCCTACTAAACGGGTAGGCGAATCCTCCAGCACCCGCCCCTGGCTGCGCTCCATATCCGCCAATTCACGGTAAAGCGCGTCCCACTCGTCGTCGCTGGCAATTGGGTCGTCCAGTACATAATAATGATAATTAAGCCGGTTTATCCTGTCTACCAGCTCCCGCATTCTATCGGGCATAAATACACCTCGCCAATCAGTTATAGTATAGTCAAAGGCGCATGCTTTGCTGAAAGCTCCTTGATTCCCTTGCCTGGAAAGACAATTTTGAGAATCACATTCCTGCCGTCGTCCCTGACGTCTATTATTATACCCTGGCCGAAGCTTTTATGCGCTACCTTCATGCCCGTTTTATAAAGCCGCTCCTGCCCGCCTTCGGACGGCGCGCCTTGAGCGCCGGTCAAAGCGCCCATATTATAGCGCGGGCGCTCCTCGGTTTGTCTGCGGCGGTTAAATATACCCGAGCCTAAAATCGGCTTGCTCTGCTTTAATATAAGCTCGTCGGGTATCTCCCTGATAAAGCGGGAGGGAATGGACGAAGCCTTTTCACGGTAATTAAAGCGCGCCTCTGTACCCGTTATATATAATTTGCGCATGGCTCTCGTAATGCCCACATAGCAAAGCCGGCGTTCCTCCTCCAATTCAGAAGGCTCGTAGATTGCGCGGCTTAAGGGGAATATTCCGTCCTCAGCAGCCGTAAGGAACACAGTATCAAATTCCAGGCCCTTGGCGCTGTGCAGCGTCATTAAATTGACCGCGCCCTTTCCGGTAGAAGCGTCCTGCTCCTCCAATTCGGTAACAAGGGACACATGCTCCATATAATCCTCCAGGGTGCTGCCCGGATTCTGGGCGGCATACTGCCTCGCCGCGCTTATCATTTCGTGCAGGTTATCAATTCTCGCCTGCGCCTCCTCGCTCTTATCCTTCTCATACTGCGCTATAAGCCCGGTAAGGGTAAACATATATTCAATATAATCTCCCAACGGCAGCAGCGCGCTCTGCACTATCAATTCCTGCATTAATTCCACAAACTGAGCGAATTTGCGGCGCAGCCTGGTATCCAGGCCATACTGCTCGGCCTCAAGCATTACCCCGAATATGCTGTCCTCATTTTCCCGGGCTATATTCTCCATCTCCTCCATAGTAACCGTGCCTATGCCCCTGCGCGGAACGTTTACTATACGCTTAAGCGCCACCTCGTCGTTGGGATTAAGCACCAGCTTCATATAAGCCAGCGCGTCCTTAATCTCCTTGCGGTCGTAAAAGCGCTGGCCGCCGTAAATACGGTAGGGAATCCCCTTGCCCGCAAGCGCTTCCTCAAAGTTTCGGCTGACTGAATTCAGCCGGTAAAGAATAGCGAAATCCGAATATTTAGCCCCCTGCTTCACCTGCTCGGAAATAATGCCCGAAACATAATTAGCCTCCGCCTTTTCATCATTCAACCGGGCCACGGTTATTTTTTCGCCGTCCTCCTTATCCGACCAGAGAGTTTTTTCCTTGCGGTCGACGTTATTTCTTATAACCGCGTTGGCAGCCTTAAGAATATTATTGGTGGAACGGTAATTCTGCTCCAGCTTTATAACCTTAGCGTTTTTATAATCCTTTTCAAAATTGCGTATATTGCTGATATCCGCGCCCCGCCAGCCGTATATGCTCTGGTCGTCGTCTCCCACGACGCACACGTTATGATAATAGCCGCCCAGCTTTTTAACCAGAATATACTGCGCGTAGTTAGTGTCCTGATATTCATCCACCATTATATATTTAAAGCGGCGCTGATATTTCTCCAGCACGCCCGGACATTTTTCAAACAGCTCTATAGTGCGCAGAAGCAAATCGTCAAAATCCAGAGCGTTATTTTTTTTAAGCCTTTTTTCATATTCCAGATATATATCGGGCAGCAGGTCGGCAAATTCGCCATAGCCCTTATTCTTGCGTTCCAATATATATTCGTAGGGAGTCATTTTATTTTTAGCCGAGCTTATAGCCCCTTTAAAGGCCTTGGGCTTAAAATCCTCTATATTCTTTTCCTTTAGAATCTCGGATATAACCTTAATAGAATCATCCTCGTCATATATGCTGAAATTCTTATCATAGCCTATGTTATGTATATCTGTTTTGAGTATTCTTACGCACATGGAATGAAAGGTGGAAACCCACACGCCTTCCCCCTCATAGCCGCACATATCATTTATACGCTCTTTCATTTCTCCGGCAGCCTTATTGGTAAAGGTTATGGCCAGAATATTCCATGGCGGGACAGCTAAATCCCTGATAAGATGCACCACCCTATGGGTCAGAACCCTAGTTTTGCCCGAGCCCGCCCCGGCCAGTACCAGTACTCCGCCCTCAGTCGCGGCCACAGCCTCCCTTTGGGAGGGATTAAGCTTGGAACTATCTATAAACGAGTATCCTTTTACGCTCTCCATTTATTATTTTCCCTCTTCAGACAATTTTTTTAATATGTTGGAATATCCGTCCGTTCCATAATTCAGACAGCGGTTCACCCGGCTTATGGTAGCAGTACTGGCGCCCGTAAGGCTGACTATATCGGTATAGGTCTCCCCTTTATCAAGCAGCAGGGCGACCTGAAGTCTCTGCGCCATAGATTTCAATTCGTTTACCGTACATAAATCCTCAAAAAACGCATAGCATTCCTCTACGCTCTCTAAGCTGAGCATAGCCTTAAACAGTACGTCCATTTCGGCGCTCTTTAATTTATCAGGCATCTGAAAACACACCCCTTCTGCAATTATTCTATCACATTTTGTCTGAAAAGTGAAACGCTTAGACAATACAATCAAACTGCAAAGGCATTCTATCCTAAAAATCTGTCAGGCCGCGCACGCATATTTGCAAAGCCGCGCATGCACAGCGGAGCAGCAGAGCAGCGGCACAACAGAGCAGCAGCACAGCGAAGCATTGCCGCCCTCCCTTTCATATGCAGCGCAAACGCAGTCCAGCCTATAGCGCTGCGCCGGCGCATTTTTAAGAACGCGCCAAAAAAGACATAGCGCCCGGCCCAATTATATACCTCCGTACGACGGGAATTATCCTGCTTAATCAGGCAAGCGTCCGAAAAAAAGCGTTCTGCTCTAAAGGCAGAATCTACGGATAAATGCGCAATGGCGCGAATTTAAGATAATCGCCCGACGTAAGAATATATTTTACTCCGTTTACTTCAAAAGGCTCCCAGCCGCCTCGGGCAGAATGAATATGCCCGAAAACAACCTGGCACACCTCATATTTTTCAAACAGCGCGCTCATAGCCGTAGGCCTTTTGTCAGGATAAACAGGAGGATAATGGGTCATGGCAATCAAAACATCTCCCCCTTTTTGTAATTTTCGGCCGGCCGCCAGGCTCATCTCCATCCGAATAAGCTCGCGGTCGTATATTTTGCGGTCGTCAGCCGAAAAACCCTCCGCATTTGGATTAAGCCAGCCCCTGCTCCCGCATATTACAGCCTTATCCAGCCTAAGCGCGTCGTTCTGCAAAAAGAACATTCCGGGCGCCGATTCGCGCACCCGGCTTATAGAGCCCCACCAGTAATCATGGTTGCCCCGAATAAATATCTTCTTGCCCGGCAATTCCCCTATTGCATTTAAATCGGATAAAGCGTCGTTAAGATTCATGGCCCAGGAAATATCCCCAGCAATTAATACCGCGTCCTCCCGGCCTACGGCAGCCCGCCAATTCAGGCATAATTTTTCCCAATGTCCCTCCCAATCAGGACCGAACATATCCATAGGCTTAGGAGAGGCAAAGGAAAGATGCGTATCGGCCAAGGCATATATTTTCATTTTAAAGCGCTCCTTTAAAAACATTCATATTTCATGCCGCGGCCTACTATAATTAAATAAAAGGCCAAGCTTAAAATTATTCCGGCAATCCCGGCCCTTGTCCGCCGAAAGCCGTAATTCAAATATCGCAGCCGCGGAAAAAAAGCAGAATATCCAGCCCGCGGAGAAACGGAGGAATAATGTACGAACACATACTGCGGGACGGCAAAACTCTTTACAGGCTGTTCCTGGACCAAAACGACAAGCTGCTTAAGCTTTCCCAGGCAGAGCAGGGAAAAATAGCCTCCGCCTGTAATTTAAGCGAACAGCCGGCAGAATGCTTCAGCGCCGATATAAATTCCGAGGGCCTGCATATTCTAGCCTATACCTCCCGAAAGCTGCTGGTATATATAAACTATCAGCCTGACGGGCACCTTTCAAGCGCTAACCTGGCCCGTATAAATTCATCTGAGCAGAGCATAAGCCACCCGCTTATCTATTCGGACAAAACCCAACTGAAAATATATTACGTTGTAAGCGAGCCCGAAGCATATTCGCTGGTAGAATATAAAAAAGACGCTTCCTCCTGGAAAGGACGCAGGCTGTTTAAATCCTCATACCCATTATCCGTACTGGGCGTAGATAAACGCACGGGAAAGGTGTATTTTGAAGAGGAAAGCGCTCCCTGCTGCCTGTACGAATGCGCTCCCGCCGTAAAGCGCCTGCTGACCTCAGTCAATTTTAACTGTCTTCAGTTTCTTAACGGCGCGCCCTTTTACGAAAGCGAAAGCAAAATATATTTAAACGGAGAATATCTCTTTGACGGCGAATGTCCCTGCCTTTATTATAACGGAGGCCAAGGCTATACCTTATATTTTCTGAACGAAGGGCAGCCCTGCCGTTCGGAATACGCTTCCGGCTTTTCCACGCCCGCGCCTAAAACCTCCATAAACCAATGGCGCATATATAAATATACAGACGCCATTCAAAACTGCTTCCTGCTTTCCACGCCCTTTCCAAAAATAAGCCTGCCCCTTGCCGAATCGCCCCAGCAAGCCGCTCAAGGGCCAAGCGCCGAGCTTTTAAGCAGACTGCGCCAGCTTGAAGAAGAGGTATATCTGCACAAGCGGGCGATATTTAATCTTGAAGCCGAGGTAAGAGCGCTGAAAAACGCCCAGAAGCGCTGAAGCTTTTTTTATCAGAGCCTTAAATTAAGCTGTTTATGCAGCCGGCAGGCGGAACCGCGCGGAGACCCGTTAATATCCGCCGTCCGATATAAGCCCCTCCGCGATTTTAACGGCCGTACCCGTGCCTATGCGCTCGGCGCCAGCCTCTATGAATTTTTCGCATTCCTCAATAGAACGAATGCCCCCGGCAGCCTTAACCTTGAGCGCGTCCCCTACCGTTTTTTTCATAAGGCGCACATCCTCTATTGTCGCGCCTCCGCCCGCAAGGCCGGTGCTGGTTTTAACAAAGGACGCCCCCGCCCGCTTTGCGGCCAGACAGGCCTGAATTTTCTCCTGTTCAGTCAGATAGCAGGTCTCGATAATAACCTTTACAATCCGTCCGCCGGCGGCCTTGACCACCCCGCGGATATCCTCCTCCGCCTTCAAATAATCGCCGTCCCGCACAGCCCCTATATTTATAACCATATCCAATTCGTCCGCGCCTCTTTTTACAGCGTCGGCCGCCTCGTAAGCCTTTACCTCGGGAGCGTTTGCGCCCATTGGAAAGCCGACTACCGTCGCCACAGGCAATTCTCCCTTAAGCAGGGATTTGCATAATTCCACATGGCAGGGATGCACGCAAACCGCCGCAAAGCGGTATTTTTTCGCGTCCTCGCATAATTTTACTATATCCTCTTTTTTGGCGTCCGCCTTTAGCAGCGTGCTGTCCAGCATGGAAAGAATTTTTTGTTTATCCATAAAAATAAGCCTCTTTTCCTATTCTATAATATCGTAAACAACGGGCGGAATTAAAGCTTCCGGTCCTATTTGCAAAGCCTGGTCAAGATAAGCCTCCGCCTGGCTCAAATCAGATTTTTTAGTGTAAAGCCTGGCTATGACTTCTCCCTTTTGAACCTCGTCGCCCAGAGTTTTATCTAAATATACGCCTGCGCCGTAATCTATTCCGTCGCCCTTTTTCTCCCGGCCGGCTCCCAGGCTCAAGGCCGCCGTACCCAGAGCCTGCGCGTCAATCCGGCTAATATACCCGCTTTCCTTAGCCTTATATTCATATTCCTGAGATACAGGCAGCAGCTTAAAATCATGCAGCGCCTCGGCCTCTCCTCCCTGGGCCGACACCATTTTTTCAAAGCGCTCCAAAGCCTTAAGGGAACGCAGGCTTTCCTCCAATTTTTTCTCCGACTCATTGCCGTTTTGCGCAAGCCCCGCCATAACAAGCAAACGCGAGCCCAATAAAAGCGCGACGTCCAATAAAGGCCCCTTCTCCTCGCATTTGAGTATGCGGACAGCCTCCATAATTTCCAAGGAATTGCCTATGGCTCGTCCAAGCGGCCTGTTCATATCCGTTATAGCCGCCTGAACTCTCTTACCTGCCCTTTTTCCTATCCATACCATAAGCCGCGCAAGCTCCCTGGCCCTGTCCAGCTCCTTCATAAAGGCGCCGCTCCCGCACTTAACATCCAGCATTATGCAGTCCGCGCCCGCGGCCAGCTTTTTGCTCATAATGCTGGAAGCTATAAGAGGTATGCTTTCGACCGTAGCCGTAACGTCCCTCAGGGCGTATAATATTTTATCCGCCGGCGCCATATTCTCCGACTGGCCGGTAACGCAAATCCGGTTTTCCCGAAGAAGCCGCTTAAAGCGCTCCTCGGGTATATCAAGGCGCATATGCGGAATACTCTCCAATTTATCTACCGTACCTCCGGTATGCCCTAAGCCGCGGCCCGACATTTTGGATACCACTCCGCCGCACGCGGCCAGCATGGGCGCCAGGATTAAAGTAACGCCGTCCGAAACTCCGCCTGAGGAATGCTTGTCCAATTTTACTCCGGCCACATCCGAAAGGTCGCATACATCCCCCGAATACGCCATGGCCCGAGTCAGCTCAAAGGTTTCCTCGTCCGTCATACCGTTAAGATATATAGCCATAAGCATGGCTGATATCTGATAATCCGCCCATTCTCCCGAAAGGCAGCCTGAAATAAATTCCTCTATTTCGCCGCCAGTCAGCGCAAGGCCGTCCCGTTTCCTGCGTATCAGCTCAGTATTCAAGCGTCCGCCTCCTCAAACTTAAAGATAACCCTATCCTCATATATCTTCATTTCCGCCTCCTCCAGCACGCTGTTAAGATATATATCGGCATGGGAAGCGGCTATGCCCAAATCAATAAGCTGCATTTTGGGCGCAAGCACCCCCCTGGGCTCAAGATAAATCCCCAGAAAATCCCGTCCCCCTTCAAATCTCCAGGGCTGCCTGTTTAAGGAAGAAGGAGCAAGACGCGCATATTCCATAGCTTTAATCACAAATTCAGGCAATGCGTTCAGATTATCGCCGCCGTAAAGCTCATTTAATGCCATCCTGCGGCGTTCAGGCTGAATTTTATCCGAATAGCCTATAGCGCAAACCGCCAGCAGCTCCTCCGAATGCCCTGTGGAAAAAAGCCTCCTGGCCTCTGATTTATTGTATGTTCCGCCCACCCAGCATGTCTTAAGGCCGCAGTCCGTACATTCAAGTATAAAGCGCTCGCCCGCCATGCCTGCCAGCTGCCGCCTAATCTCGCAGTCCTTCTGAACTATAAACGCCGCCATGCCGCGCGCGCCGCTGATACCCGAAACAATTCTGCTCAGGCCCGAAAAGGCCCGGTCATTTTCAAGAGGAGCGTATTCTATGCGCACCTCCTCAAACATTGCGCTTATAAGCGCGCAGCATTCCATAATAACGCATTCGTCCGCCGAAGAAATGGGAATACCATTATAATTTCGCTCCGAATACCTTTTAGGAATGGCCTCCAGCCATCTACTTCGATACTCTCCGTCCATTCGCTTAATTTACTCTCCTATGATTTTTATCAAAACGCGCTTCTGGCGTTTTCCGTCAAATTCACCGTAAAAAATCTGCTCCCATGTGCCGAAATCCAGCCTGCCGCCAGTAATTGCGCAGACTACCTCCCGGCCCATAACCGAACGCTTTAAATGCGCGTCGGCATTATCCTCATAGCCGTTATGGCGGTACTGCTCATACGGCTTTTCAGGCGCGAGTCTTTCCAGCCACTGCTCCATATCCCAATGCAGGCCGCTCTCATCGTCATTTATAAAGACGCTGGCAGTAATATTCATGGCGTTTACCAACACCAGGCCCTCGGCAACGCCGCTTGCCCTAACGGCCTCCTCCACCTGCGGAGTAATATTTATAAATCCGCGGCGTACAGGCAGATTAAAATACAATTCCTTGCGATAGCTCTTCATAAATCTTATTCCCTTTCCTGAAAAATATTAGAACAAGTATACATACAATTATAAACGGCTGTTTATATACCCGCTATATCGCTTTTTCTCATTACAGCCCCATCAAGGCAGTATAAGGCAAATTCGCATTGTACTCTGATTGTATTCTCTAAAGTCCTCCGTAAACAATACGGCCGTTTATAACCGTCATGAGCACCCTGGTGCGCACATCCAGCGGATGTCCGTCATAAACAACTATATCTGCGTCCAGCCCAGCCTTAAGGCTGCCAATTCTATCATCCAGACCGGTTATCCTGGCAGCGTTGACAGTCAGAGCCCGCAAAGCCGCCGCCTCCGAAAGGCCGTTGCGCACTAAAAATGCCACCGACGCGCTTAAAAGCTGGACGGGGGTCTCAGGATGGTCGGTACTGAGCGCAAATTCTATGCCTGCTTTTTCCAAAACAGCCGCGCCGCCGTAATTGAGATTTTTCATCTCTATCTTGGGCCGGCCTATCAATATAGGGCCTAATATGCATTTAGCATTATGCGCCCGCAGCGCATCAGGCATCATATATCCCTCTGTACAATGGTCCAAAGTATAATTAATATTAAATTCCTCGGCAATTCTTATGGCCGTCTGTATATCGTCCGCCCTGTGGCAATGTATTTTCAGCATAAGTCTTTTTTCCAGCACGTCCAGCAGGCATTCCATGCCCATATCCATTTCAGGCATATCTCCGGAATTCAGAGCCGCCCGCTTTTTCCGACCGTAAGCCTCGGCCTTATAAAAGGCTTCCCGCATAAGAGAGGCCGTAGCCATACGGGTCATGGGCGAAGCCTTCTTTTCGTTATAGCAGCGCTTAGGATTTTCCCCCAGCGCCGCCTTAAGGGCAATCGGCTCCTTAAGCATCATATCCTCTAAGGTATTTCCACAGGTTTTAAGCGCGCAGAACTGCCCGCCTATAACGTTAGCGCTGCCCGGCCCGGTCAGAACGGCGGTTACCCCTGATTCGCGCGCCTCGGCAAAGGACTGGTCCATAGGATTGATACCGTCCAGCCCGCGCAGGGCGGGAGTAATCGGATTGGTTATCTCATTTACGTCCTCTCCTTCAAACCCCATGCCGTTTTCACATATTCCTATGTGGCAGTGCGCGTCTATAAGCCCCGGGGTCACATATCTGCCCGCAGCGTCGAAAATTTCGCAGTTTTTATCCCCTGAAAGGCACTCTAACGTTAAATTCCTGCCCGTCTTTAAAATCTTTTGCTCGAATAATATATCCATGCCCTCGGAAAAGCTTCCGTTTTCCTCCAGCATCCTGGCATTTTTAATAAGCTTCATAAACCGTCCTCTTTAATAATCAGCATATTCCGCCGGTTCAGCCCGCATGCATCATATTCCGGCCGCATATAAGCCCCTGATGATAAAACAAGCTGCAGCGCGCCGCGGAAAAATACTTTTTGCCTCCGCCTGCCGTATAGGCACAAACGCTTGGCATTTCCGCATTCTGCGAAAACACAGACAGAAAAAATCAGATATCCAAACAAACCGCTCCTACCGGGCGAATAGACAATTCCGCGGCCGCTCCCTCGCCGAAAAGCCGATTCATCTGACTGATATACATCCTTCTCTTATCATTAGGCACAAAGGCCAGGATAGTGCCTCCGAACCCGCCTCCATGCACCCTCCAGGCGCCGTCCTCCTTTAAAAGCAGCTCGCTGACTGCCAGCGCTAAAGGCAGGGACTGCTTGTCCGTGCCCGGCTTATAAAGATTCTGCAGCAGCCTCCATGAGCTTTCCCCTGAAAGTATTATTTCTCTGAAAAAGTCCGAAAGCTTATCCTTTTTCAGGGCCTGCACCCCTCTGATTACCCTGGCGTTCTCCTCATAAAAATGTATAGCCCGCAAAATAGCTCTGTCAGGCACTTTTTGATGCAGCTCGTCCAGCGCTGCAAAAAACACCTTCTGTTCTACCTCGCACAGCCTTTTAACGCCGAAATGCGCGCATACCTGCGCCATTTCGTCAGTAATAGCCGCATACTCGCCCGTTAAATCAGCATGGTCCTCCCGCACGTCGGTAATAATTATTGAATATCCCCTGCGCGCAAAATCATATTTAATCCCCTCCACCTCGGGCAAAAGTGAATCTTTAAAATTTATAGCGACAACTCCTCCATGCGCGCAGGCAAGCTGGTCCATAAGCCCGCAGGGCTTGCCAAAATACTCATTTTCGGAATATTGGGATATCTGCGCAATATCTGTCACGCTTACTTTCCCATCGTTATAAAGCTGCGAAAAAACCGCGCATATAAGCACCTCAATCGAAGCTGAGGAAGAAAGGCCGGAGCCGCGGAGCACATCGCTCATTACACAGGCTTCAAAGCCTCCCGCAGCCATGCCCAGCGCCTTAAAGCGGGCCGCTATGCCTCGAATAAGGCCGGTGGTTGTGCCCTGCTCCGAATAAACCGGCGTCAGTTCGGATAAATCCAGAGAAAACTCCTGGTCAAAGCCCTCGGAATTAAGAATTATCCTGCCGTCCTCCCTAGGAGATACAGCCGCCGCAGTATCTAAATTAATTGAACCGGCAAGCACCATTCCGCCGTTATGGTCGGTATGGTTGCCTAATATCTCCGTTCTGCCCGGCGCGGAAAAAAAATGAAAATCTTCTCTGCCAAAACGCTCATAAAATTTTTTGGCAAGCGCCTTATATCTCCAAAGCTGCTTATCCGCCCTGTCTCCGTATAAGCGCTCCAGCGCCCTCTGCGCAGCGCGCGAATCCATCCTTCTTGCAATATCCATAATAATTATCCTCTTTATATATATATTAATTTAATATCCGCTTACCCTCAGTTTACAAAAAGCCATGCTCTCTAAACAGAAAAAATTTCTTCATTTTCCTTATTATCCTCAATAGGCTTAAGCCTAAGATAATATTCCTTCATCGGTATCAAGCTCAATAAGCAGCGCAATTCTGTTCAGGTTATTAATTTCCATCATATTTTTATGACATTATATCATATACGCTTATATTTAACAAATAGCTTATTGCTATAAAAGCCGTTTAACGCTATAATAATTATATAATTATTTCACGGAGGCAGCAATGACTGATATTTATACCTGTATAGAAACCTGCGTGCAATTCGCACTGCATAACGGGCTGTGCATGCCGGAGGACGAGCACTATGTGCGCAACGGGCTGCTCGCGCTGTTCAAGCTGGACGCGCCCGAGGCGACCGTATGCCCAGAAATCCCGCAATGCATCGCCGAAATATATGAGCATATGACCAATTATGCGGCGGAGCATGGATTATTGGAAATAAACACGCCAGTATACCGAGAAATATTTGATAACGCAATAGGAGACCGGATGCTTATGCCGCCCTCTCAAATTATTTCTCTGTTCAACGAATATTATAAAAAACTCGGACCTCAGGCGGCCACAGACTGGTTTTATGCGCTCTGCCGGCACAGCAATTATATACGCACGGCCGAAATCGCTCGCAATATCGTATATAAAGCTCCGTCCGAATACGGCGAGGCGGAAATAACCATAAATTTAACCAAGCCTGAAAAGGACCCAAAAGAAATAGAGCGTCAGGCCGCGGCCAAACAGCTTGAATATCCCAAATGCCAGCTCTGCATTGAGAATGTCGGATATGCGGGGAGAATTAACCATCCGCCGCGCAGGCTGCTGCGCGTCATTCCCATTATGTTAAATAATGAGGAATGGTATTTCCAATACAGCCCGTATGTTTATTTCAACGAGCACTGCATAGCTTTTTCCAAAACGCATACCCCTATGGAAATAAGCCGCGCCACCTATGAGCGCCTCTTTGATTTTCTGGAATTGTTTCCCCACTATTTCATAGGCTCTAACGCCGGTTTGCCCATAGCGGGCGGCTCCATACTGTCCCATCTTCATTTTCAGGGGGGCCGCTATCAGCTTCCTATGTTCAAGGCAGGCGTTTTAAGAGAATTCCACTCTATAGACGGCGGCGTATCCCTGAGCCAATTAAAATGGCCTATGCCGGTACTGCGCCTTAAGGGAATAAACAGGAAAGCCGTAGCGGCATACGCCGAAAAAATAACTTTAGCCTGGGAAAATTACTCAGACCCCGATTTGGGCATACTGGCCAAAACCACCGCTCCGCATAATACAATTACACCCATTGCCCGGCTGGACGGGCAGGGCGGCTATATTTTGGATTTAGTGCCCCGCAACAACCTAACAAGCGAGCAGTTTCCCCTGGGCATATTCCATCCCCATCCCTGCCGGCATCATATAAAGCGGGAAAATATAGGGCTTATCGAGGTTATGGGACTGTTCATCCTGCCCGGACGTCTTAAGGAGGAACTTTCAGAGCTGGCAAAATATATGCGTGGAGAAGCCTTCGATAAGGAAAAAGCGCAAAAGCATCTCGAATGGGCTCAAGCCTTTAAGGACGGCTATGAAAACAGCGCCCCGGGCGAAGCAGAAAACCGTATACGCCTGGAGCTGGCCCGTTTATGCATGCTGCTTTTATCCGACGCCGCTGTATATAAGGATACTCCGCAGGGTCATGCCGGACTTGAAAAATTTTTAAATACCTGCGAACTGATAAAATAATTAGGATGATTGTATTATGAAAGTTTTATTCAGCTTATTTCCCGGCCGGGAAAAGCTTCTTATCTGGCTGAGCGCCGCAGGCGCCGCTGTATGCGCAGTATTAGGCTATTTGTTCTTAAATCCCAACTATAGGGGCGCATACTGCGTGTCAGCGGCCGTTGTTATAATTCTGCTTATATTTATCGGCGCCTTTGGGCTCAAGCGCGTAAGACTGGAAAGAGAATTGGCCGACAAGCGAAAGCTGCTTGGATGGAAATCGGATAACATGCAGCCTGAAAAAGACGCCCTGTACGGATACGCTCTGAATTCCTATCTCTTTAAACAGATTTGCACAGGACTTGCGGCGGTTATACTAATTATAATATTTGCCTTTATGTCCGATTCGCTGGGCATAATAGTCGTAATGGGGCTTTATTTGGCATTCAGCGCGCTTAGCGGCATATGGCAGCATGAACGCTCAAGGCTATTCCCCCCAAACGAATTTGCCTTCTGCGACCATGAGCTGATACATTTCGGCACATGCGTCAATATAAACGGAGTTACAGCGGGCATATACGGCGTAACCCTCAGCGAAAAGGACAATACTCTTCATACTAATTTATTTATTGGGGAAAAAACTTTTAGCCTTACCACCCTGGTGCCAAAAGAAAGTATCGGGCAGGTTAAGGCATTTATGGAAGACCTGCAAAAGCATTTTGACGAAATCAAAAAGAAGGAGGAAAACAAGCAATGAGCGAAAAGCGGCTTACTCATAAGGAATTAATTAAACAGGCGCGCACGCTGTCCTTGCAAAAAAACATAAGCATAGGAAAAGCTATAAGCGGAGTGCTGCTTCTAATTTCCGCCGGAGCAAGCGCATATATTTATTATCTCTTAACGGACAATTTTACCGATTCTCTTGCTACGGCATTTGGTTTTGGCATAGCCGCTGCCATATTTTCAGCCGTCCTGCTTATCTATTTCCTTCATAAGCAGGAAATAGCCGACCGTATGTATGAAAATATAGTAGTAATATGGAGATATAATCCCGGATATCTATACCGCTTCTGCAAATATACTGCATTTAAGGAAAAGCCGGTCAGATGCATGCAGCTTTTAGCAATTACCGCCGGCATGCTGCTTCTAACCCTTGCGCTCATGCTTACCCAGGTACGGTTTATCGTTCTGCTGGGCTTTACTCTAAGCGCGCTGCTGCTCATATGCGCAATACTTTCTCATCCCTATATGCGCTATCACCTCTTAAGGCTCAAAAATCTGTTTTACGGAGCCGCAAAGGATATAATAATAGCACGCACAGGTATTTTTGCCGTAGGACGCATACACAAATTCGGATATAACAGCGCCGTATTCCTAAGAGCGGAAGCTAAAGCGCTGGGCATGTACGACTGCATAGTTTTTTACTATCACCAAAAATACGGCTATCAAACGGTAACGCGCGAGGTTTATATTCCCATTCCGCCCACATCCAGTCAGGAGGAAGTAAACGAACTGCTTGAGCTGTTCAATTCCCCCGACCTGTATATGAAGCAAAATTCCCCGGAAGAGCTTTAAATCTTGGCCAGACCATTTCTTTTGTTATTAAATATAGAGAATAAAAGCCGGATAGCATCCGGCTTTTATTAATATAAATGCTACCCTCAGTTTACAAGAAAGACGGCCAGAAGGCATAAAATATTCGTCCTGCTGCGTTGCTTTGATTCCATGTACGCCCGATTTCTCGTTCAAGCGCGCTTTACCCGGCGCATATTTTATGCTTTTTGACTCTGAAGAACTCAAAGAAAAAGAATTTCTTCATTTTCAAGGCAGATTTATGAGTACGCTGATTGAGGATAACGCAGAAAATGAAGAAATTATCCCGTTTTGAGGCGTGTAGTTCCTTGTAAACTGAGGGTATAGAGAATAAAAGCCGGATACTATCCGGCTTTTATTAATATAAACGCTCTTCCAGGCTAAAATAACTCGTCCAGTAAAATATAATATCTTATCTTATCCCAGTCAGGAATTATGCCCAGCTCCTCAAATAACATATTCTCATTAAAATCCCCTCGGCGTCTGCCGTTATAAACCCCTCCAAAATTACTTTTAAGACTGCGCAGGCATAAAGCTATATCCTGATACATATCCGCAGCGCCGCTCCTGCCTAAATCGATAAAGCCCCTTATATGTCCGTCCTTTACAAAAATATTAGGCAGGCAATAATCTCCATGAGAAAATACCAATTGCTCATCTGGCTTATGCAATATTAACCATTCAAGCAGCTCATGCGGTCCATTAAAGCCCCCAGGGCCGTAAGTGCCTTTTTCTGCATCCTCCATGCCGCACAGCCCGTTTTTCACTCTTAAGCCGGCCAGCCGCAGTTTATTATCCAGATTGTTTACATACGGGCACCGGGAAATATCCACGCTCCATAACTGCTTAAGGCCCTCCGCCAAAATACCTGCCAACACCTCAGGCATATCCAGCATGCTGTCGGCGCACGCCATATCTCCATCCATTCTGCTCATCAATAAATAATCCATGGTCTCCGTGCGTTGAAACGCTATTCTCCTTGGTACAGGCAGCCTGCCTTCAAGCCACTCTAGCATTCTCCTTTCATTTCCCGCTTCTTCGCCCGGCTTTTGCATTTTCAAAACCATATTATCAAAGCATAGTATTTGTGCGCCTGATTTGCCGATATCGTCAATTGTAAATTTTTTATCTTTTATGAATTCTTTTATTTCAGACGGAATAGAAAACCGGCTGCAATCGCTTTGTAGCTCGCTCATTAAAATTCAATTCTCTCAGCTCTTAATATTTTCATTTAGAATAGCATCCTTTCGCCGCGCAGTCAAGTCACCAAACCTATATGATAATTGAGTCCTGCCAGATTTCATATATGTAAAGCTAAGCGCCTTCCGGCTCTCCCTCTGCGCTCCCGCTTTAATTCCTTCCTCCCCAAAATTAAAAACACCCCCATGGGTTTGCGAGATATCGTTAAGGGAGAATGTATGTAGTATGTACCCGGAAAGCATTCTGCTTTCCGGGTACTGCTTTTTAAGCAGTCATTGCTGTGGGACGTGCGAGGACTTCAATAGCGGGCATACCGTTCTGCTCGGGTAACTGGAATGCATAGTGAATAACAATTGGGTTTCCGCAAGTGCGGGAATACTTTTCCGGTTTCTCGTATACCTCAATCCTGCGAATAAATACCCGCAGCAGTTCGGGTGTCAGCTTGGGCATCTCAATATACTCTTTTGCCTTGACCACAAATTCCTGTATGCATTTCTCTCGCATATCTATTTCGCCAATGTGTTCGGTAATAGTTGTTAGCTCCTGTCGCAGCTCTGCTTGCTCCTGTTCGTATCCACCAGCCATGACATCATACCGTTCCGGCGTGATCCGTCCGCAAACTCTGTCCTCATACAGGCACCGAATAATGTTGTCTAACTCTTTGATTCGCTTTTCAATCTGTATCTTTTCACGCTCCGCGGTTTTGTAGAATTTCTTCGCCTCTGCTTCACCGTTCTGTGTTGCCATCGCATAAAATTCTTCCGGTTGTTCTCTTGCAAAGGCGGTTACTGTTTTGAGGTTGTGCAGTACAATTTGGTCAAGCACATTTTCCCGGATATAGTGTGCGGTACAATCGGTTGTCCGCCTTTGAAATCCACCACATTGGAAATTGTTGTTTTCCGGCTTGATGGTTTTTCCTCTGTGCAGATATAACCGGCTGCCGCATTCTCCGCAGAAAAGGTATCCGGCATATTTGTCCATCTCCCCCTGCTTGTCCGGACGCTTTCTTCCTGCAAAATGCTTTTGTACCAACTCAAAAGTCTTGCGGTCTATGATGGCTTCGTGGGTATTTTCAAATATGAGAATATTTTCGGGATCGTTCTTCAGTCTTTTCTTCAGCTTGTTGGACTTGGAATAGGTTTTGAAGTTTACGGTGTCACCGACATATTCCTGATTTGCTAACATCTTTCGTACCGTTGTCTGCGCCCAGTGATACGGTCTTGTTAAATCGGGATTGCCGGATTTGCTGCCGGTTGTTTTGAAAGCATATACGCTTGGTGATACAATCTGCTCTTTTGAAAGCCTGTCGCAGATTTTTACGATTCCAATACCGCTTGCATACATCTCAAAGATACGTTTGACGATCGGCGCAGTTTCGGGATTAGGAACATACTGCTTGGGATTATCGAGGTTTTTCATATATCCATACGGAATGGTTGTCCCGACCCGTTCTCCGCGTTCACCCTTCGCTCTCTGTACCGCTCTGATCTTTCGGCTGGTATCTCTGGCATAAAAATCGTTGAAGTAATTTTTGATGCCGGAAAAATCGCTGACGCCGTTTGCACTGTCCACACCATCGTTGACAGCGATAAACCGCACATCGTACTGCGGGAAGGTGATTTCCATCAGCATTCCTGTCTGCAGGTAATCTCTGCCGAGACGGGATTGATCCTTGACAATGACGATTCCGACCTTACCGCATTCCACATCGGTCATCATTCTCTTGAAGCTCGGACGGTTAAAATCGGCGCCTGAGAATCCGTCATCCACATAAAACTGAATGTTTGGAAAGCGATGTTCTTCCGCATACCTTTGCAGCATCAGCCTTTGGTTTTCAATGGACAGAGATTCACCAAGCCTTTCATCCTCCTGCGAGAGCCTGCAATAGAGTGCTGTTATTAAATTTCTGTTTGTATTTTCGGTTGATCTCATTTTCACATTTCCTTTCCGAGCGAAAGTTCGCTCTGTCAAACCGAATAGGATACATGCTGTAAAGCGGCGGCAAATTTCAGATTTCATGTTTCAGCAAAACCATAAACGCAAGTTTTTCTGAAACGATACGAAGATTTGCCTTGCTTTACAACTGACAACATATCACTACTCTGGTCAAAAGTCCAGCGGCAATATTACTGACTTTTTTGACCGTTTATCAGATATTCAAATTTGCTCTTTGCACAGTCTGCATCCGTTCCGACAGGAAAGCAAGCCAACACAGGATACTGCTTTCCGTAAATGTTCAGTACATATCCAAGCCCGATATGCTGTTCTTCATCGGTGCTTGATCTCAGTCGGAGAACATTTTCTCGTCTTTTTCTCAGTAATTCATAATCAATTTCCTTCATAAAATTCCTTTCTCCGATTTTGTATCGGTATAGATATTAAAATGACTGTGTGTCCTTGCGTTTGAACAAGTCATCCAGTCTGACTTTGCCCCTTGTCCGGCGGACATTTCGAATCGCTTCTTTCCGCATTTCTTCAATTTCTCTCGGAGTAAAATCCAAAGTTTCCGAGAACATCCGCATGATGAGCTCCATCTCCACGGCGTAGCGGAACATACTTTTTGCAATCTGCAGGGTCTGCGCTTCGCTCATCTGTGCGATAGCCTTTGACAGCTTTTCGCTGATGACCGTATCGTTTTCATCCAGCAGTTTGTCTGCGATCAGGTTATCCACCGCAAAGGAAACAAAATCATTGCGGGAACGATAATCATATTTTTTGATGGCTTCATCCATTTTTAGCACTGTTTCTTTGTTTAAATAGAGGCTGATTCTCTGTTTGTCTTCCGATTCCATATTTTCTCCTTTCCCGGCGTTACACCAAACGGTAACGCCGTATTTTATTGTGTATAACTCCCATTGTTTCGGTATTTTTTGTATCAGCAGCCCTGTTTTTGATGCCAAAATCTGAAACAGGTGCACCCTGCAACCCCGAATCGCTGCAACGATGCAAATCTCTGAAAAAGCCGTAACCACGCCGTTCTTCGGTCGGCATTGCCGTCCGATGTGAACCGCAGCGGCTCCTTTAGGTGCCGTTGCTTTCTCCTGCTTGCTTTTCGACCCATGGAAAAGTTCCGAATCTGCCTTGTAATCTTCTTCCGAAAATTTCCCTCAAATCGCCTCAAACAGGCGTTTTTCTTTTTCATCGAGTGTTTCCTCGCATCTCTGAGTTCCTCGGCACACAGGCGGTCTGTGGGCGACACACGGGGGGATGTGTGGCTACTATCTACTCTTTCTTTTTCTGTTGTAGTAATTCCTGGATTTTGTTCTATGGGTTTTCTTTTTGATAGGAAATTCTAACACTATCCCGATGAAAGATTTCCTCTACTCCAAAAGGTTTGCCACGTAGTAGAGATTGCTCGTTCTCGTTCCGTCCTCACGGTGCCTCTGAATCTTTTTTACAAGACCGAGGGACGAGAGATTATCAATCGCAGAGTCAACGGTTTTCCTATCCATACCGCACTCCTTTGCGATGACTCTCCGTGATGGAAAGCAGGAGCCATCCCTGCTATCGCTATGCCGAAGCAAACAGCAATACACGGTGAAGTCTCTCGGCTTCAGTTCTAAATCAAAGATACGGTTTGGAACCATAAAGAAATTTTTGTGTTGCATCCGATCCTCCTTTCGTTTGTGTTGATTCTGAATTTTGATACAACCATCTGCATTCCACCTTTCGATTTTTATGTAATCAAGGCGAGAGCAAAACAAAAAGACTCGCCCATACATCGAGACAGAAACACAAATAGGCGAACAAAATTGTTCGCTTAAAATGTTCCGTGCCGATGTATGTACGAGTCTTAAAACTATGAAATAAAAATATGTGGCACTTGATATTCAATTCTTATCCGACCTCTGTCGGTGACTTTATTATACCATACACAGGAAACTTTTGTCAAGGTAGGGTGAATAGGTTTGGTGTAGTGGATATAATTCTCATTTTAATAGTCTTTACATTTTTAAAACATAGAAGCAAATACTTCCCAATTTGAATGGGGAGCATTTGCTTCTTAGTTAGAATGGTATCAAAACAGAAATCTCATCTTCCTCTACTGTTTCAACCGATCCTACAAATTGTTGCAAGAACTCAATTGCTAATTTTCTGTCGAGCAAATCGTGAATCTTTTGATTTTCGTAACTACGCAAGCAGTTATAGCACGACGGTTCGCAATTACATTCACTCATCGATCTCAACGCCGACATGAAGATGCTATGCAGCATTTTTCCGTCCTTGGTTACCAATCTTCTTGAGTGACCAGCACCGCCGGGAACGGAGTCGTAAATAACGATAGAGAAATCTAAAATTCCATTAATGAGTTTGGCTGATAAGCACGCCTTAATATCTCGTCTTTCAATATTCAGATCTTTTGCCATCGCATTCAAGATCGCATACATTACCGACACCATTGTATTATAGTCGGATGTGTTGCACTTGAAGGATATTTTAGCAACATCGGTTTTGAATTCATGATGGAGAGAGCGACGAACAAGTTCATGACAATTACAGTTATACTGTCCATACAAGCTTTCGTGAGATTTCGTTGTCGTTACGGACAAAGCTCCATCACGCATCTGCTTTTCAATCTCTTTTTCGCCAATACCTTCATCCTCTGCTACGGCGTAACCGCAGAGAGGACAAACATAGAAGTTACTAACGGATTTAACCATCAAGGAGTCGTTGGTTGTGGATTCAACCTGAATTTCTATTGAGTTAAACAGATACCTATGCTTATCTATCGTTCTTGCGGCAACATTTCCGATGTAATAATCCTCAGAACGATAATTCTTTTCCTGACGAGTCATAGGAACATCTCTATCCTGTCGCTCGGCAACAAATCCGGAACGAGGCTCGATACTCTCATAGAAGTCCATCTTAAACAACTTTCTGCCGCAAGCCGAACAAGGAATTCCTTCGCTTGTAATGGGGGTGATGCTGTAATTTACAGTGTTGCAATCTTTATTTCGGCACACTCCGATATATCCCGTGTACCAATCCTGCTTATCTTTGCCTGTTGCAGATTTCTTGATATAACGGCTCGTATATAGCCTGCCGTCGGCGACAACCTCAGAGGAAGGCGCGTATTCAGCTATTGCAATCTGCAAATCTCTGCTCAACCTCAACTTGGAAACATTGTTTGCGGTTGTATTTTGCTGTAGCTCAACTGTATTAACGGGGAAACCGTATCTTGGCAGTATATTACCACGAGCCAAGAAATCAATCAGCTTGTTTTTCTTATAATGCTGAAGCTTTCTTTCGCACATAGCCGCTTTGGTCAAATCGTTTTCTCTCTTTAATTGCTTGATTAACTTTTCAAAATTTTGAATGTTGGTTTCATATTCCTGAATCAGCTGCGTGAACACTCCTTCGGTGCCGCTGAATTCTTCAATCCAAGAGAAATCATCAATACCGAGACGCTTATGCAAATTATCAAGATCGGGAATAGATACCTTCAGCATATCCAAAAGTCTTTGAGGATGTCCATTAATCCACTCAATGAATCCCTCATATCCCTTTTGGTTTATAAACTTATCCGCATCGTTGTGGTTGTATTGATCCTCATGATCCGCAAAATATATGCTCAAAGCAACCGCATAAATATGCCTTCGAACTATCTTCTCATTATCCACCTTAAACAACGGAGGAAGTATCGTTCCACCAATCATTCGCTTAGGATCTTTGAAAAATGCCAAGTCGTGAGAACTTAACTTTGCAAATGTTAGCACAAACGCCGCCGCATCAAGACTTCGACCTGCACGTCCGGCACGCTGTGCGTAGTTGGACGGCAAAGGTGGAACATCTCGCAAAAATACAGTTTCAAGGTCACCAACGTCAACACCCATTTCGAAGGTGGTGGAGCAAGAAAGCGCATTGATTTCCTTTTTAATAAACTGCTCCTGATATTCGGCGCTCTCTTTTTTACTGAGCTGTGCAGTATGCTCTTTGATGAGCAACGGGGACATTCTATCGCTCATATACAGCTTTGCGAAATGGTTATTTCTCGTAATATCGTCGGGCAAGATTTCAGCGAGCTTTCCTTCGCATCTGACAGAAGGACAATGACCTAAATTGAACTGTGTGATCTTACCGCATTTTTTACAACGATACCAATGTGCATCGGGAGAGCCGTTGATCTTTACGACAAAATGCTTTGCACGAAGCACGTAAGTTCCATCTTTATTTAGATCATCCATACAATACGGATTGCCGCATTCGGGATCGGAAAGATACTCAAAGTACTGCGTTAAAAATTCTATCGCACGATCCTCGGATATACCAAGCGTGGAGCAAACATAATACAGACGGTTAGATTTATAGTATCCGTTTCCATTGCTCTTGCTTTTAGGCATCCAATTTGATACCGTTGCTCTCTTTCTTTCGGGTGATTGCATAAAAGCAACGAATCTCTGCGACGGAGTAAAGAATATGTATTCTCGGTCATTATCATCAATATCACTATCGGAGTCTGTGTATATTGCGCCCATTTTAACGATTTCGAAGATTAACAAATCGAGCAATGCCTTTACCGAAACAGGATCAGCATTATACAACTCCGCAATGCTTTCAACAATTTCCGGCGTATTACCTTTATACTCGAATTGTATTTGACCTAACGCAGTAAGCGAGGTGGTAGAGTTATATCGAGCCAATTCGTTGAGAAGTGCAACCCAAGCGTTCTTACGACTATCAAGTGTAAGATTGCTTTCATCCGAATTACTCTTTGCAAAGCTTTTCTTTGCTGTGAAATAATTTGTAAGCAAAGTGACGAAATCGGATATCGTATATTCGTGAGCGACAATCTCGGCTTTCCTTTCTGCAATAATGCGACAGATGCCACGTCTACGCAAGAATTCGTTATAACTCTTACCTAAATAACACGCAAACTTAGCTGCTTCTTGTCTACTATCGGAGAAAGCCAAGAACTGTCTGCCGGTCTTTCTTGCGACCTTTTTGTTTGCAGTTGCCGCCCTTGCGAAAATATTTTTAGCTTTGGTTTGTTCCTCGCTTTCAACATATTCGATTTCGGGAAGTTCTTCATACAGAGAGGTTGCCAAAACAGCCGTTGCTGCATCGTTACCAAGATATAATCTCTTATAATGACCCGTGTGACAGTTTCCGCATCTCGCTCCTATTTTTAGGATTTTTGCCTTAATGACCTTGATATAGTTTTCCTTGCCGCAATCGCAAGGCAGATTATGAATCTCATTTTCGGCAACAATTGCTCCGCAGATAGGACAGAGATAGAACACTTCTTTCTTTCCGTCGGTTTCGTCCTCAATGTCATCATCTTCAATATCGACATTATCATCGGCATCGAGATAGTAATATTCGACTTCTTCCTCAAGATTGCTTGCCTGAACCAATCTGCGACTTTCAATTTTGCCGACCAGTGCAATTCTTCCGCAATCATCGCAAACAGCCGCTTCAAATACGGCAGACTCCTTGCCATTCTCCCAATAGGTTCTTTGGCGATTCAAGAACAAACGCTTATCGCCGTTCAATGTAATATAACAACCTTCAAGGCTACGAATAAAGAAGTGATATCTTGCATCAATCAAGGATTTTTTGTTCTTTTGTGCGCGAGTGCAAAGCGAAATGAACGCAATTGCTACATCCATACTAACAGATAGCTTCTCACCGATCTCGGATAACTCGCAAATACCGCCAAGGCGTAGGCGCAATGCATGGTATAGATCAGAGGTCAGCAAGAAATCATACAGAAGTTCTTTTTCGTCAGTTGCTTTATCAACATTAAATCCGTAATCATTCAGAACCTGCCACACAAAATTTTCGCCATCCGCTAACTTTTCATATAGCTCGTTTGGATATTTTATGATTGTGGCATTAGGAACATACGGCTCTCGTTCGGCTCTGATAATATACTTCTTGTCAAAGCTTACACCACAGAGGTTCTCTGCAAAGGTGATAATATCATCGTCTACGCTGCTATCACTACCCAAGGTAGCACTCGTTAAAATAAAGCGTGTATCCTTAGTAGCCGAAATTCTTGCTTTCAGTCTACGAAGAAGGATTGATGTCTCGATACCGGTCGCACCTGTGTATATGTGCGCCTCATCTAAAACAACGAATCTGAAATCCGCATTGGAAAACAAGACGTCATCCTTTGGACGCAGCAGCAAATGCTCGAGCATCGCATAGTTGGTAAACAAGATGTTCGGAGGATTCTTCTTCATCTCGTCACGAGATAGAATTTCGTTAGGCAATCTATGGCGAAGCTCAGGCACTTTTTCTTTTGCAAACATGGCTTCATATACGGCAATAGCACTTTCTTCATCATTTTCTGTGCCGCCATTATATGCGCCGAAGGTTATATCAGGATAGCACATCAAGATCTCCCTGATATTCTTCATTTGGTCGTTTGCGAGAGCATTCATCGGATAAATGAATAATGCACGAACACCTTTGCCGAGCGTACCTTGCTCCTTTTCTCGTAACAGTTCATTTAATACGGGAATTAAGAAGCAGTTCGTTTTACCACTACCTGTACCGGTAGAAACAACTGCGTTATTTCCACCAACGATAGCACGAATTGCTTTTTCCTGATGCAGATACAAGTTACGAGTTATCGGAAGTTTGTGCTTATGTAACTTATCGTTCGGCTTGCCTGCTTCAAGCTCTCTGAACAGCGGAGAAAGAGGACAATCTGCATCCTCAATCATTTCTTCGATTGATTTGCCGCTCTTAAATACATCTTTAATTTCAAGCAATGGGCCGCGAGCAATATTCGCCCTTAACTCTTTTACAAACTGCTCTTGTAAAGAAGGATTCGCAAACGCATGCGTTGTCGCTATGTAGTCTATAAATTCTTCTTTTATGTTTGATGATGCTTTAGCCGGATTGAACATTCTATTTCACCTCCTCGGTGCTAAATAGGAAATAATCAATTCCTCTCGTATTTCTATTAAAATTGCTAATTCTGTTTTTGGTGTCAAGAGTGAATTCACCTAAGAAGTCGTCCATATCGTCGGGATTAACACCGGCAACGATGAAACAAGAATTTTCGCTCCTGAGTTCGAGTCTTATTGGATTGATATCATCGTATGTTCCTTCGCTGTTTGCCATGGTGTTCAAATAGGTTTTCCAACCATCACGATTGATAATATAGGCACTTCCAGTATAATAATGACAGCCGTCAAACTCTCCTATATACCAAAGGTGATCCACAAAGAAGGGCTTGATTTCCTCATACGAAGCCTTGCCTGTTAGCATTACCTTTTCAAAGCGCAGACTTTTGCCCTTGAAGCGAATCTTGTTGATATCGCCAAACACCACTTGTTGCTCGAATAAGCGGAGAGGCTTTTCGATAAATCCAACTCGCTTCATCAAATCAACGGTAACATCATAAATACCTATTTCAAGCTCAGCTAATGAGAAGTATCTACTCTTATAGTTTTCATCGATGGTTTCGCTGACGTCGAAGCTATGCTTTACTGTATCATTCTCACAGAAAGAGATTCTGAATTTTGGCGTGGAATCGCCAACAAAAGATTTGCCCACATCCCACAGCATCTCTTTTCCGCTTATTACAAAAGGCGAGAATTTGAGTTTTTCCTTCAAGCAAACTGTTAAGATAGGAATAACAGCGATATCCTCAACTTTTACGAATACGATAATTTCATTCCTACCATCTTGCAGCATAGACCAGAGAGTTTCGCCAAGCTTAAATGAATTGAATGCTGCGCTGTCGGACAAAACAGTGTTGTTATCCAAGAACACTTGGTATCCCATTTCTGTAGGCAAATCAATAATAAGCTCTGCTGAATTGGAATAATTCCTATACCACAAATCCTCTCCGTACTGCGATGAAAATTCGCTATCGCCAAATTTCCATCTTAACACGGGCGGAGAAAGAACGATATCGCCATCATCAAACGGAATCACAACATTGCCTTGGTTGATATCAAACGATATGATTTTATCGTATTTTTCCGTATGGAAGCGCACTGTACCAATGTTTTCCTTATCAAAATACAGCTTTTTATCGTAGGTAATGCTTATGCTGTTAAACTTTACAACATTGTAGGACGCTTCAATTTTGTTATCCGCATAGCTGAAAATATTGATTTTCTGCGGTTCGCACACATTGAGCAGTTCCGTGATGAAAAAGGTTTTATATCCTTCGCTTTCTTCGCAAGTGAACGCACTCAGTTTAAAGTCGGTAGATTCATAACGTACGCCGTATTTAGATATATCAATATCCGACTTTACGACAACTTGCAAATCACCATCGATGACGATAAATTCCTCGCCGTCGTGTATAAACTTTGTATTATTCTTTCGATCTGCGGTAATTCTTATGTTGCGTTTCTGTTTTTCAACTACGAAGAAAACCGTTCGCTTCGAACTTTGTAACAGTTCACCCTCTTGTGCCTGAAGAATATACAAATTTGGTTCACCTGAAACTTTTTTTATACTTTCGGGATGTGCCGAGAACTCCTCTAATTTAGGCGCGAACAATATGTAGTTTCCGGGAAGACATTCCTCTTGCAAGATTTCCCTATAATCTCTAAAGACAACATACTCTCGAAACAAGCTTGTCTTTGAGTTGTAAATGACATCTCCGCAATGCACGATCTCCAAGATGCAATCTATTATGCCATCCTCAAAAACGAGATTGTCTGCGAACAAAGACAGTTCCTTTGTTGCCATGGTAAGACCCGAACCGAATGTGTACATTTCTCTTTGGTCAACAAGCTCTCCGTTACGATAAATATTCAGAAGAGGCATATCGTAAAAATTGTTTTTCAGACGAATACTTGGTATTGTCAAAATAGCTTGTTTGCCGTTATAGCTATATTTAGGCCGAATCGTTGAGTAATCGGTTATTGCTCGTTCATATGATTTTCTCTTGGGTTTGGCAACGCCAAAGCTTTTTTCTTTTTCCGTCCACCAATCACGAACAAGGATATTATAATATCGGTCGTTATCAAGGATTTCTCCACCAAACACCCTGTCCAACAAGGAGATTGTGCCTTCGATATACTTGACTATTTCTTCAGGACTGTCGATTGCCATTCGCTTGATTCCGGCACGCAAAGAATATACACCACTACCAAGCTTGAGGTCATCCTCCAAAGATTTCTCATAAGAGAAGGTTCTCTTAAGCTCCTCAGCAACGAGAGCAAATGTGTCATCGTTCTTCGTATATGTAAAATTCATATCCTCGGAATACAGATTCCAACACAATTCCAAAAAGGATTCCGTAGAGTTGAGCGGAGCGAATGCGTGCGCTAAAATAGTGGCGTAATAGCGTTTCGTACAACCTGACAAATACATGATTTTGCCACGTTTTCCGAGCCTGTCAATTACACTCGTGAGATATGTATATATTTTCTGTGAGCCATACGAGCCGATCAACTTTTTATAGATACAATCCCAAAAGGTATCCTCTTCTGACTTCCAAGTTTTTACGGCATTCACCATAGCAACAAAGACGAGTTCATCATATCCTTGCGATATGCTGTTCCCCCAACCGCCATCATAGTTGCGAAGCAAGCAGCCTGTAAAGTCATATACACGCGCTAATTCCTCGTCGGAAAACACATAGTTGCCGACAAAAGTTTCATTCATTGCTTCGCTTATCTTTGGTAACAACTCTTTCACGAGATCCTCCTAATAATGATTGTTATTCTGCTGCGTTACCTTCTTTTATCCACGCATCGACCTCGGATATCTTAAACTTCCAAAGTCTACCGACCTTTGATGCAGGCATTTCACGCTTTGCAATCCAAGTTAGGACGGTATCACGACTGACTCCAAGATGCTCCATAATTTCTTTAAGAGAACACCATCTTTCTGCTTCGTTGTTCATACGAACCTCCTTCGACATAAAGGTATAAAAATCTACTTTATTATACAATATTTTTGGCGTTCTGTCAATCTATTACAGTTGTTTATTGTGGTTTTATAATGGTTAACAAGAAAAGATCCATCACAGATTCTATCCGTGATGGATCTTTATTATCCTATTCGGTTTTTGGTTTTCTCCGTTAAGGACATCCCGCTTTCCCATGGGGGTGTTTTTTAGCTCTTCCTGCCACTATCTTAACCGTTTATCTT
>OGCQ01000720.1_pt1 | contig 49780 bp, 36 predicted proteins | sample 1570161 | NCBI WGS metagenome assembly OGCQ01 (sample SAMEA4384402, study PRJEB24528) | human gut metagenome | reverse complement strand
GGCGCGTTTGCGCCTGCCTGACGCCGCCGGGGCCTGCGGGGCTGGGCGCAAACGCGCCCAGCCCCGCGCCCTTTCCCCGTTTTTAATTTTCCTTTTATACATAGCTATGCTAAAAGAACAGATTAAAGGGTTAATATCCCAGGCCGTCCAGCAGCGCGTTAAGTGATTCTTTATTATTTAACGATGGATTCAGCAGTACTCTTTTATATAATTTAGTTTTGATTAGAGATATGCTTTTTCCCGAAGGACCGATTCTTTTAGCAATATCCGTACCGCTTATGGCTATGCTTTCTTTATTTTTAGGCGCGCCTGCGCTGAGCAGAGCGGAAAAAACAGACGGGTCTCTGTCGAAATAATTGCATGCTTTAAGCGCGCTGTCCAGTCCCACGCGGGCCAGCTCGTCTAAATAATCCTTAAGTTCCCCATTTAAGCGCGCCGCGTCCAGAATGTTCTGGCAGCTTTTTATAAATGCGGGGTCGTAATCCAGCTTTTTAAGATATGCGCCGGTATTTTGGGTTTCAGCGAATAGTCCGCATAAGCGCGCGTCCAGCGTGCATGGCATTTTAACGCAGGTATTTAAGCTGTTTTCGTTTATTAGCGCATGGCCGAATAAGGCTTTAAAGCAGCCTACGTCCAGACAGGCTTTCAGGGCGCGAAAAAGCTGCTCGGGCGCGCAGTTAAATTCCTTATCCGCAAGCAGGAGCGCGTTTAATTCCTTTTTTACAGCGGCGGGCGGTATTTTATCCAGCTTATTTATATTTTCCGATATTGCTTCAAGCGACGCGGAGTCCAGAGTAAAATTTAATCCGCAGCTATAGCGTATAGCTCGAAGTATCGTTTCAGGCGATTGGCTGAAAAAGAGCTTAGGTTCAATAACCGGTCGTATAAGTCTCTCCGCCATATCTCCAAAGCCTGTGCTGGGGTTGTGAAGCTGACCGCTGCTTATTTCATAATAAAGAGCGTTAATTGTAAAATCCCTGTACAGAGAATCCTCAAAAATGCTTATAGTGAAGCGCAGACCGTGCTCCAGGCTGGGCATTTCCTTGCGCAGCGTTACATGCTTGAGGGTAAGGGTTTCCCTGGGGGATTTTTTCAGGAGTATATATACTATTTCAGGAGAGTCGGAGCTGGGCAGTACTCTGGTGCTCTTGCTGCTGCGCAGCAAATCGGTTACCTTATTGGGGGTGGCGCCTGAGCAAACCTCTAATTCGCCGAAAGGCTTGCCTAAAATTTTTGCAGCCAGGCTTTCGCCCGAAAGATAGAGAGTTAACCCAGCCTTGTCAAAAACAGAGGCAAGCTGGATGATTGAGGGTTCCAGGTCTATATGGTATTTCATATCATGCGCCGCCTCCCAGTTTTAGCGCCAGTACGTCGATATGCTTTAATAGTATGCGTGCCGTTTGGTCGTATATCTCCTGACTTTGTCCGAATGGGTCGGGAATATCGCCGGGGATATCGGTAAGCTCGGACAGCGTAAAGATTTTCTCCTGAGGACAGCCGTTTAAAAGCAGCTGGAATTTATGAGAGGCGGTCATAGCCGCTATAATATCGGCGTCCGCTATTATTTCGGGCGTAATGCGGCGGCTTTTGTGTCCGGATAAGTCGGCGCCCAGCTTTTGACATGCAATTACTGCTTCGGCGGAGGCCGGCTGCCCGTTTTGAGCGAAAATTCCAGCGCTTTCGGCTTTTACGTCCGTCCCTTTCAGGCGGAAAAGAGCCATGGCCATGGGGCTGCGGCAGGTATTGCCAGTACAAACAAATAAAATGGTCATAGTACGTTCCCTCCTTTTGAATTTTACTTTCAGCGTTTCTTGGCCTTTAGCTTATTGATGGCCTTTTGTACTCTGGACATGGAAAACGGCTCATATACGGCGAAGCAAAGCAGCACTATGCTCAACAGAAGGGAAAATCCGGCATAGGTGATATTACCCCACCATTGAAATACCGAATAAACGGCGAAAACAAGCCCGCTTAAGGCAAGCAGCAAATGAAAGATATGCATGGTGCGCATGAATTTAAGCTTTACCAGCATGGTTTCATCATCGTCTACCAAGGGGAAATCCGTTCCCGCCGGAGCGCATATTATAGCCATGCTGTTGTGTATGAGTACTCTTTTCCAGCCGGTCTGTTTATTAAGCTCGTCTAGTTCGTCCGAGGTGTTTATAGGAATAACCTTATAGTCCAGTTCGGTCGGCTCGCCTTTTTCAAAGCACAGCCATAGAGGTTTAATTTTTTTTATAAACAGACCTTTGCGCGCCTGCTCGCTTAAATATTCGGGCAGCGCGATATAATCGGTCGTATATTTTTTTCTGATGTACGGCTGGGGCATTATCCGCCCTCCTTTGTTTTTATTGCCTTTAATCTATTATAGCATAAATTTTATTAATATCCAGAGAAATATTTTATTAACACATTTGCAGGAAGGCGAATAGTATAAAGCAGAGTGGGTATAATTGATTCAAAGAAATGGGAGGGCGATTGATTATGGAAAAAAGATGCGTAATATGCGGGCAGGTTAAACCGGAGAATATTGAGATATTAGGCAAGGCTATATGCGCCGACTGCGAATGGAAGCTGGTTGTTACCAGGGTGCATGACGAAGGCTATAGAGATTATGTGCTTGCTGTACAAAAGGCGTTTCTGCGCAAGAGTAATAAAGGCGCTTAAGCGCTGTACATATTTTTTAAGCGAATTACATTTAGTTTGCAAGGAATTGCATGCCCCATAGCTGGATAAATTCTTTATTTTTGCGTTGTTAAGCAGGCCGCAGCAAAAGGCCCCGGCGGCGTTGGGCAGGCGCAAAAGCGCCTGCCCGAGCCGCGCCTAAAGGCGCGGCCGGCGGCCGGAAGCGGCCGCCAACGCCGCCGGGGCCTTTTGCTGCGGCCTGCAGCCGCTTTGCGTTATGCAAGACTGTCACCAGTTTATTTATATAGAAAGAAAAACTACTGCGCCTATGCCCAGGAAGACGGTCAGAAGCTTGCATTTATTTAATTTTTCCCTGAAGAAACAAACGGCGGCAAGGCTGTTTAAGATTATATATGAGCTGTTTTGTACCGGATAAAGCAGGGCCGCCGGCAGCAGAGTGCTCAGATAGCCGAGCAGGCCGTTTCCGCCGAAAGTGCCTGCACCGCTGACTGCCGCCGCCGCGCCAGCCCGGAGCGGTTTATTTATCTGCTCGGACATTCTGAATTTTATACCCTTATTAGTTTGAATAAATTTCAGCATGAAAAGTATAAAGGAAGCGGAGTAAGCAATAGTAAGAAAAATGCCGTTCTGTTCCGCTCCTGTTTTAAGCAGGGCGGCTTTTTGTATTGTGGCTGTACTGCCGTTCAGCATAAAAAGTATAGTTGCGCACATAAACCATTTTAGAGATATGTCTGATTTTTTAGGGGCGCTGCTTTGGATTGCGGAAATAAGCATGGTCAGAGTTAGCAGGCCTAGCCCTATTATCCCCGGGATGGAAATTGTTTCTTTTAAAAATATGCAGGAATAGGCCAGAGGTACAGCCAGGCTCATACTGGATATAACGGTGGTGATGGACATAGGCCCTATAGCATAGCAATATGCGTTCAGCGAGGACGCCGCCATAAAACATATTCCGAACAGGACGCCGAAGAGAACGGTTGTTGGAGCGGGAGGAGTTTTATATGCTCCGGTCAATATGTATAAAACCGCCGCGACCAGGCAGAATGCCCCCTGGAATAAATACATGGAGGATTTAGTCTTTTGGTATTTGAGCTGGAATACTCTTATTGCGGAACCGTTCAGGCTGAAGGCTGCGGAGGCGAGAAGTATTAGCAGATAATTCATATTTTAACTCCGGTATTTATACCCTAAATTGACAAGGGGATACACGCCTCCAGCGGTCTGATTTCGGCATTTTCTGCGTCATCGTTAATGGGTGTACATCGGTGTATGTTTATTACGCCTCATTCCGCTTCCTTCAAAATGCCGGAATCAAACCTGCTGGAGGTGGAAAAGTCAGAAAGCGGCCGTTTACGTAGCCTGCAAGGCGCTTGAACGACATGCACTAGATGTACACGGAGGGAAAAGCAACACAGCAGGACACTCAAAGAGCCCTGTCCCGACCGTATATGACCTTGTCAATTTAGGGTAATATTTTCAGGATATTATAGCAGGGGCATATTTGCAGGTCAATGATATTACAATACAAAAATATGTTAGTTTTTTTATGCAGTTTGTATATTGTATTGCAGTTTAATAGGCAATATTATTGTTATATAAAATTAGAAATTACAGGAGGAAGCGTTTTATGTTAAGGGCTAAAAAAATAGGTTTTTTCGGAGCAGGCAGAGGAAGCTATTATATAAAGGGCCTTTCGGCAATAGACGATATGGAAGCGGTCGCGGTATGCGATAAGGATAACCGTGTGCTGGATAATTTGAAAAAGGATTTTGGAAACAAAATAAAATATTATACCGATTTTGATGAATTTATAGAAGAAACAGATATGGATGGGGTTGTGCTTTGCAATTATTTTCATGAGCATGCCTCCTATGCCGTTAAAGCTATGGAAAGGGGCATCGCTGTGTTAAGCGAAACTACGGCGGGCGGAACTATGCAGGAATGCGTAGAATTGGTAGAAGCGGCGCAAAGGACGGGAGTTAAATATATGCTGTCTGAAAACTATCCTTATATGAGAGGCGTGCAGGAATTAAGGAGGCTTTATACAGGCGGTACATTTGGAAAGGTTATGTATGCCGAAGGAGAGTATGTACATCCGGTTTCAGACGAAGAGGGGTGGGCGCTTTCCCCGGGAGAACGCCATTGGAGAAGATTTATGCCCGCTACATATTATCTTACTCATTCGCTTGGTCCGTTAATGTACGCGACGGGGCAGTCGCCGATAAATATAAACGCAAGGGTTATAGCAAATGACAGGGAGGATGATATAGCCTCTGGGAAAACCCGGCAGAATGATCCTGCCGCTATTATGCTCTGCGAAACGGACGGCGGCGCAATATTCCGAATTACCGGCTGCGCTGCATTTGGTCCTCATGGTAACTGGTACAGGCTCGCATGCCAGAACGGCGGAATGGAAACAGTACGTTTTGACGAAGCGCGGGTAATGTATGGATACAATAATTGGTGCGTGCCTGAAAATACCCAAGCGTCAAGAATATATAGACCGGACTGGCCATTTAACAATGAGCGGGCGGAAAGCACGGGACACGGCGGCAGCGATTATTGGGTGCTGTATTATTTCGGGGAATATCTAAACAGGGATATTCAGCCTTATTTTGACGTATATAAAGCGGCGGTTATGTCGGCCGCGGGCATACTGGGCTGGAGAAGCTGCCTTAAAATGGGCGCATTGTTTGATATTCCTGATTTTTCAAAGCCGGCAGACCGGGAAAAATGGAGATATGATGATTTAACGCCTTTTCCAGACAAAAACATGTCCAAGACATTGCCTTCAAGCACATATGATTTAAAGCATAATAAGTATAAGATGCAGCTTTAACGATAAAGAGATGCGGAGGCTGAAGGCAGGCGCGGCAAAAGGGAAAATCCCTTTTGCCGCGCCTGCCTTTCCTCCTCCGCCCCCGCCCCCCGCCCCTGGCGCTTCCCGGCTTTATCCAAAAGAGCTTATGAACGTCCCCGGCAAAGGGCTTCGGAATGCAGACGGGCTTTTAATTTTGGCGATGACAGACAGGATTGTCTTTTAAAAGAGCGAATAAGTATAATAATGATTTATTCATGAAGGGAAAGCTTCATATGAGCATGCGCAACGGCGGCTGCGAGGTCGTGCGGAAAATTTCAGAGGAAGCAGGATTGAGCGTTTCGGGCGTATATAAAATTCTTAACGGAGGCGCCGCTTTTTCTTCTCAGAAAAGAGAGCTTATATATAAGCTGGCCTGTAAATACGGCTATTTTTCAAGCAGCAGGAAAAGAAGCGGAGGGGATTGCGCTTTGAAAATAGGCGTGCTTATCCCTAAATATCCGTTATATTTTTGGGATAAGGCCGCTGCTGGCATGAAGGCGGCCGCTGAGGCGGCCGAAGGGGTTGGACTGCGCTTTTATTATTATCCCTGCGCCTATAATAATGAGGATGTAGCCCGATTAATGGAGCTGCTTTTAACTTCCTCCTGCAACGGTTATATTGTCTATCCCGTTCGCGCGGCAGATTGGAAGCGGCTGACGCTTAGTTTGTGCGCGCAGGGCAGATTGATATTTTTCAACGATATGCAGGAGGATATTGAGTTTGGACCGTTTACGGCGTATGTTGGACCGGAGCATTTTGAGGAGGGCGCAATGTGCGCATATCTTGCCGCGCGTAAAATTGCAGAAATGAAAAGAATATGCGTGCTGACTTCAGAGGCTAATCCGGAGAAATTTATGCTGGGCCGCAGGATACAGGGCTTTATAAATTCTGCTCTGGCGGTAAATCCCGAAGCTGAAATAAAGAAAATGGCTTTGAACCTTGATAATAATTTGGCTGCGGCTCAATTAGCAGGCCGCATAAAAAGCTGTTATCATGCGCAGCCGCTGGACTGTATTTATGTAAGCAGCGGCTTTTTATATCTCGCCTGCATGGCTGCGGAAAAATTAAACCGAACGGAGAGCAGTCCATGTATAAATACTATTTGTCTGGGACACGAGCATTCGGCCGCAGATAAAAGGTATTCGCGCGGACGTATTTATGCTTATGTTGCACAGGACGCATATATGCAGGGCTATTACGCCGTTAAGGAGCTGGCTTCTGCATTTTTGGAGGATAGAGGAGTTAAAAGTATGTATTTTAATTCCACTCCTGTTCAGGTTATGGACGTCTAGGGCTAAGCTGGGCTTTAAAGCGCGGTGCGCTTTTCTGAAATGCCTGTATATTCCGCTTTGCCGCGTGGTTCCGGAGATATGCCTGGTATTATAAATTATTGACTCCGGGCGGCCCTAAGAGGCCGCCCGGAGTCAATTTCATAAAGGTTTTAATTGAATCAAAGCATGCGGTTTTATGCGCTGTCAAAACTTATTATTTGCTCAGTTTGTATTCGCAGCTTAAGCGGCCCATGGGCAGGGCGCTTCCCTTTAAATAGCTGTCCATTATATCCCTGCTCAGTCCAGGGCAGTCCCAGACCTTGAAATACACGCGGTCAAAGCCTTCGCCCAGCGCGTTAAGAGCTATGGAGAGGTTTAAAACGTTTCCGCTCCGCGCAGTCTCGGCAGGGGCTATGGGAGTTTCGTTATTGTCGCCGTCAAGAGAGCAAAGCATGAATTTGCCGTCTATAGGACGTATTACATGCGTATAGCTTTCAAAGCCCTTTAGGCTGGGAACGCCTGTGCCCAGATAAACGTTCATAAAGCCCTTGTCCGAATCCTTGAGCGCATACTGGCTTTCAATCCGGAAGTAAAGTTTTTGACCGTCGTCCGCGGCGTTTACTTTTTTAATTGCGTTAAGGGGCGCGGGCTGCTTGTATACAAGCTGCGCGCAGCAGCCGGTATTGTTGCGCTCTATTTCCGGCCCTATCTTGTTATACTGCTCGCTGCCTTCCCATTGAGCAGCGTCTGAACTAGAGATGTCAATATTGCGGCGTTCCGGACGGGAATCGCCCTTAATTCCCTTAAATGCGCGCACATTGCGTATGAGCTGCAGATAAAAGGCGTCCTCGTAGCCGCCCTTCATAGGCTCTATGTCTCTGGAATATTCCAAATCGGCCGCGTCGCAGAGCATATATTCGCCGTCATAAAGCTGCTTGTAAGCTATCCATTCGTTCCAGCCCCCTACAAACACCGTATCTACATTGGCTTTTAAAGCCACATCCCATTCCCTTTGGAAGAACGTGCCCTTTTCGCAGTCCTCCCGGATATTTGTCTGCGTATCAGGGTCATAGCCGCGTCCGAAGTTAAGCAGACCGCGGGTATGGCTGAAGCTCATGGGAACATTAGGATGGCTTGCTACCGTTACGTTAATCATATCCCGGTGAACAGGCTGAGGGAAAGTCCATTCTACCCAGGCGAAGCCGTCCTCCTTATAGGGCGAGCAGGGCCATTGGGGAGTGCGAAAATGGAAAAATTCCCTTATTTCAGGCTCTAAAGGGCCAGGGTCGTAGCCGGTGCGGCGGCGCACGGTTATCTCCTCGGCGTCTATATCCGCTTCAGGCGAAGTAAAAGCGACGATAAAGGGCTTGCCGTCTACGCGGTACCAGCTGTCCGGATAAAGGTTTTTGCTGTAAAGCTCGTTATACAAAACCCTGGTGGTCTTTATAGAATGAGTATGGGTGTAAAAGCCTACGCGCGGAGGATTAAAGCCCATTTCAACGCGCTGCTGCACAATTTTCATGAGACGCTGATAAACGGCGGGATATGTAACCTCGTTGGTGGCGTCAAAAAGCAGGAAGTCTATTCCGGCGCTTTCCAGCATTTCAAGCTGCTTGGAAAGCACCCATTCATCGGCGGAGTTATAGTATCCCCAAAGCGGCTCTCCCCAGAAATGCGCCTGGCCTGAAGGGCTGATTTCCTTGTTATCCTGGAAATACAAAATCTCCCTGCCGTTATCCAATTTGGTTATGGCGGTAGCGTCGTATGCGCCCGAAGCCAGCGGCTGTCCTATCCAAAGCCAGAAGAACATGCCTACCTTTTTATCGGTGTATCCTTCAACAGATTCTACTGTGCGCCCGAATTGGTCTACCCCTACGAGCTTTAATGTGTCTTTCATAATACTAACTCACTTTCAAATTTAATATTTGGCCCTCAGGCCTCTTATTAAATTGTATTATAAATAGTAGCGACTTAATTGTAAATGGTTTGCGCTAAAAAGTTATCCACAATTTGATTTTTGAACCTTATGCTGACCGCCTGAGCGGAAGCGCGCGTAAAAAGCCGATAAGTGAATTAAATGCGGCTGCCTTTCTTAGGACAATAACCTGCTGCGGCCTTTAGGCATATTATGTTTAAGGAGTATGCGCATGCTGCTTCAAAGGACGGGCAGTCTTGCTCTGCCCGTTTTGATAAAATAAAAGGCTTGCCTTTACGGGAGGTTTATAATGAAAAGATTAAAAAGATTTCTTGCGGCGGCTGTTTGCCTGGCCTTCTGTCTTGCGGCTGCTCCGGCCTTAGCCTTTGGGCCGTCCAGCGACGTTATATACGACGGCATAGACGTAAGCCGCTATCAGGGGAATATAGATTTTGAACGGGTGGCTGCCAGCGGAGTAGAAATGGTTTATATCCGCTCAAGCGCTTCAAATGATTATGTGGACCCCTATTTTCGCCAGAACTATGAGCGGGCCAAGGCGGCCGGCCTGAAAATAGGGTTTTATCATGCCATGTCGGCTCGGAATGAAACAGAGGCGGTTCAGGAGGCGCGCTTTTTTGTTCAGACTATAAGCGGAACGCAGCCCGACTGCAGGCTGGCTATGGATTTCGGCGCGGCCAGCAATTTGAGCTATGCCAGCCGAAACAGCATAGCCCGCGCCTTTTTGGAGGAGACCGAGCGCCTTAGCGGCTTGAAAACAGTTATTTACAGCAGCGCTTATACCGCGCGAGCGGTTTGGGACGAAGAAATGGCCCAAAGCTATCCAATCTGGGTGGCTGAATATGGTCCCAGCGAGCCGGAAAACGGACGGTGGGATGAATGGGTAGGCTTTCAGTACAGCAATACTGGACGAGTGGACGGCATAAACGGGGCTGTAGATTTGGATTATTTTACCGAGGATATTCTGCTTTCCGAATCATCGGAAATTCCCAGGCCGGACGACCCCAAGCCGGATAATCCGGATAATCAGTATATCTATGTCAGGGTAGAACGGGGAGACACTCTTTATAAACTGGCAAGAAAATATAATACTACCGTGCAGAGTATTGTCAGCCTTAATTCTCTTAGAGACCCTAATCTTATAATTGTGGGCGAAAGGCTGCGCATTGAAGCTTCGGGAGACATTCCGGCGGACGCAGTATATTATATTGTGCAGCGGGGAGATACGCTTTATAAGATTGCCAGGAGGTATAATACCACGACAGAGGAAATAGCCGAATTGAACCAGCTTTCCAATCCCAATCTTATATATCCGGGACAAAAGCTGCTTGTTCAGGGAGGCACCCTGGTCAGAGAGTATACGGTAAAGCGCGGGGACACCTTAGGCAAGATTGCGGCTCGCTTTAATACTACGGTATCCAGGCTGTCCGCTATTAATAAAATTTCCAATATTAATTTGATTTACCCCGGTACGGTTATTACGCTGAGCTGAACTTAGCCTGCGGAGGCGTAAAGCCGGCTCTTATTTTACGGCTTTATTAAACGGGGGGGCGGCGCGGAGCCCGGCTTGGCCGGGCCGGCGGCGCCGTATTTTTGCCGAAAGCTTGCTTTCTGCAAAAAAATACGGCGCCGCTTGATTTTGGCGCGCCCGCAGGGCTGCGCCAAAATTCCGCGCCGCCCCGCTTTTCAGCTTTTAATTAACTGCCTGCTATTTATAATATAAAGTTAAATATGAGAAATTATTGCCTAAAAGCTCAATATAAAAATTGGAATAATCCTCCATAACGCTCTGATAGGGAGTATCCGAAATCATATATGCAAAGCCCTCTATCCGGCTTTCATGCTCAAAAACAGGAAAGAAATAAAAAGCTCCGTTTTCATATTGAAGCACCTCTCCTGTAACGCTTAAATCGGCGTATTCTTCGCTCAGCTTGATAGTACGGGCGCTTTTATCCTGATTGGAGAGATAATTGTCTATGCATTCCTGCATCTCAAAGCGGCTGTTTTCATATTTTATATCCAGCCGGTACTGGGAAATAGGCTGCATGAGCATATAGGCTATAAGTCCGCAGAGCAAAATGCTTCCCGCGGGGATTATCATGTATCCGTTAAAGGTTTCAGCGCTGCCCGAGCGGTATAATATCCGGAAAAAGGCTATTATAAAAAGCGCCGCTTCAATTACTACCGCGCTCCATAGGAATATGTCCGCTCCCCGGCCTATATGAGTATAGATTTCGTTATAGAACACGCCCGAAAATATCATCAGAACGCCGAATACGGCTCCAAGTATAATAAAAATCCTGTCAGCTGAAGCTAAGCCTTTTTTCATTGTGCTATCCTGCCTTTAAGCATCATGTATTTTATATAGCCCTTTAAAGAATCGTCGTCGCTTACCGTCAGTTTGTCATAACCGTACATGGCCATGAACCGCCATAAAATTAGAGCGCCGTACTGAAGCACATCCGCTCTTTCAGGGGGCATGCCGGGTATTCGTTTTCTTTCTTCCAGACTTATCCGGCATAAGCTCAGAGCGGTCGAGCGTATTTCGTCCAGCGTTAGATGAAGGCCCTGTATAAGCTGAGGCTGGTAGGCGGGGCTGCCCAGCTTTATGCCGGCTATGGTGGTGGGCGTGCCCGAAACTCCTATTAGCTCGGCCGAGCCGCGCGGCGAAATTATTTCGTATTGCCGCAAGGCCGAATCTATGTATTCGGCCGCGCGGTTTATGGTTTTTTCGTCCAATTGGCCGCCGCCCCAGTTTTCCATAAGCCTTACCGCTCCCAGCTTTAGGCTCATGGAACGCATATCGCCGTTTTTTATTATTATTTCTGTGCTGCCGCCGCCTATATCTATTACGGCGCAGCCGTCTTTATCGCCGGCCGCGCCCAGATAGGCGATATATGCTTCGATTTCTCCGCTTATAATATTCAGCTCAAAGCCGGTTTTCAATTTTATAAGCCGGGCAAATTCTTCTTTATTAGAGGCTTCCCTTACGGCCGCCGTAGCGTAAATAAAGACCGCGGCTGCTCCGAGCGAATGTGCTTTTTGGACAAAACGCTCCGCCGCCTGGGCAGTACGCTCCATAGGCGCCTTTTTGAGCAGGCCGTCCAGTCCGCCTTCGCCCAGCCGCGTGGTTTCCAGTTCTTTATAAAGGACCCGCTGAACGCCCTTAGATATTTCTGCTGCATATAGGCGGGTGCTGTTGGTGCCTATATCTATTACGGCGTATATCATATAATAAACTCCATGCTGTCCGCGCTGGTGATTCACGCGGAATTATAATAAAATCACATGCGAAGCTGTTGGGCTGCATGTGATTGCTTTGCGCTTAAGCGCGCATTTTATTTTTTAGTATTAAATATAATTTCGCCCTCTTTAACCATGCCCAGCTTTTCACGCAGATACTGCTCCGCGTATTCGGGGGATTTAACATATTCCTTGAGCTTATTTATGCTTTCCAGCTCTTCCTGGAGAGCCTGCTGCTGCTGCCGCTGCTCTTCCATCTTCTGCTCCTGGCTGGCCAGTATGGTGCGTTGATTGCAGAACTGATAAACCGAAAAGCAGATAAACGCTCCGGCCAGGACGGTTACCGCCAATTTTATAGGCAAGTGTTTTTTCTTTCTTTTGTTCTTCATAGCTGCCGTTCTCCGTATTTTTAATGATATAAAATAGGATTCTGTTTTTCTGCCCTCATCCCTCTAAAGAAAAAACTCATTTTATAAGTCTTTTATAAAGCTTGGTCCCCTTGAACTTTTTAAAGGTTTTTGCACCTAAATCAAAGATAAAATCCAATATCGTCTTTATTATAGGCTTAATGCCGAAAAATTGCAACAAGATTCCTATTAAAATTCCGATAAATAAATGAATTTTCAGCCTTCCTTCGGTCGTATAAAAGATAAAAACGCAGGAAACGAGCAGAGCAATAGCACAAAATACCAAATCTATAAAATGTATGGCAATTTTATGCCGTGCAAACAGCCGCCTGAATATGCCTATAAGGTCATAGATTATTCCTATGACTATACCGCAGTATATCATGGCCAGCATTTCCGCCGTTTGATTTACGCTGTCAAAAAGAGGCATGCAGAGACTCCTTTCGCATTACCGGAAAAGCTTTGAAAATACTCCGCCCTGCTTTTGAGGCTGTTCGTGATATTCCAGGCCTTCCACAAAGCCGTCTACCCAAAGGGTTTCGGCGTCCAAATCCAGTTTGCTGATATGCAGGCCCTGCCCAAATACGGTAAGCATGCCCGCCTCTGAACGCACCAGTATTTCCTGCTCGTTAAAGCTTTCAACGTCAATAACTCCTGTCATGCTTATCCTTTGCCGGCCCTCTATTGTTATGTTGTGCGGCTTTCCTTTGCCGGCCGCGACCGGGTTAAGCCTGATATCCTCTGTTTCTCTCATGGCAGTCACTCCCATTTGCATAAATTTTTGCCCAAGGGCTTATCTGTCTAAATTTATGATGGCGAAGGCCTTGTTATGCAGGTTATAAAAAAATATTGTTGCGCGCAGGACTAAATTTGAGTATAATGATAAAAAACAAAGGCTGAGAAGCCGGTTGGGCTTTTGCGCGCGCTTTAAGAGAATCCGTTGAGGGGTGTGAGATGGATACGCGTGTGAAAATGTGCCCGCTGCGCCGGCGGAGCTGGGGAAAGCGCCAGTTTTCCTCCGTATTTCCGCGTTAGGGAATTTTTTAAGCGGGCGGGCTTTATTTTAAAGCGCGCCAAGCGGAGTGGAACCGCGGTTTAAGCCGTCTCTGTGCGCAGTTTTGCACGGGGGCTTTTTTATTTATTATATTATGCGCCGCCTGCGGTTAATATAATGGGCGGGATGGGAGAAAATATGGGAAAGCATTTTAAGACTGACATACAGGCCGTTTTGGACAGGGATCCGGCCGCGCGCAGCAAATTGGAGGTTATGCTCTGTTATCCGGGCTATAAAGCCGTGCGCAGGCATAGGCGTGCGCATTGGTTTTATAAGCACGGTATGAAATTATTGGCCCGATTTATTTCGGAGCGTACCCGTAAAAAAACTGGCATTGATATACATCCGGGCGCCGTTATAGGGGAGGGCCTGTTTATAGACCACGGGATGGGCGTGGTTATAGGGGAAACAACTGAAATAGGCAATAACTGCACGCTGTTTCAGAATGTGACGCTGGGCGGCACGGGTAAGGAGACGGGCAAGAGACATCCGACGCTGGGCGATAACGTTATGGTTGCGGCAGGCGCAAAGGTGCTGGGGCCGTTTAAGGTGGGAGACAATTCAAAAATTGGTGCTGGGGCGGTAGTGCTGTGCGAGGTGCCTGAAAACTGTACGGTGGTAGGAGTGCCCGGCAGGATAGTCAAGCGCAATAACGTCCGCGTGGACAATTCGCTTATGGACCAGCGCCTGCCCGACCCCATGCTGGAGGAGCTTCAGCGAATGTGCTCCCGTATATGCGAGCTGGAACGCGCTGTCAGAAAAGAAAAAGAACGTAAAGGAGAGGAAAAATGAAGCTGTATAATACGTTAAGCCATAAAAAAGAGGAGTTTGTTCCTATAAAGCCGGGTAAGGTGGGCATGTATTCCTGCGGTCCGACAGTATATAATTACGCTCACATAGGCAATATGCGTACTTATGTCTTTATGGATGTGCTGCGCCGGACTTTTGAGGCCTATGGTTATAAGGTTAAAAGCGTTATGAATATAACAGATGTGGGGCATTTAACCAGCGACGCGGACGAAGGGGAGGATAAGATGGCGCGCGCCGCTCAGGAACAGAAGAAAACGCCCTGGGAAATAGCTGAATATTATACTGGAGTATTTTTTAGGGATTTGGACGCGCTTAATATAAAGCGCCCCAATCTGACGCCTAAGGCTACAGAGCATATAAAGGAAATGCTGGATTTTGTCCAGGGGCTGGTGGATAAGGGCTACGGCTACGAAACGGATGACGGCATATATTTTGATATAGGCAAATTTCCTCATTACGGCGAATTGTCCGGCGCAGATTTGGAGGCGCAGCTTGCTGGCGCGCGGGTGGAGGTTAATTTGCAGAAAAGGCATCCGGCTGATTTTGCTCTTTGGAAAAAAGCTCCCAAGGAGCATATAATGCAGTGGGAAAGCCCCTGGGGCATGGGTTATCCCGGCTGGCATATAGAGTGTTCTGCTATGAGCCGCAAATATCTTGGGGATACATTTGATTTGCATACTGGAGGCGTGGACCATATTCCTGTGCATCATGAGAATGAGATTGCACAGTCTGAGGCGCTGCTGGGGCATCCGGCCGTGCATTACTGGATGCATGGCGAATTTATGATGGTGGACGGCGGAAAAATGAGTAAGAGCCTGGGCAATACTTATACGCTTTCAGAACTTGCGGACAGGGGTTATTCGCCGCTGGCTTTTAGATATCTATGCCTGAATGCGCATTACCGCAGCAAGCTTAATTTTACATGGGAGGCTATGCAGGGAGCTCAGACCAGCTATTTAAGATTCTTAGAGGGCGCCTGGCGTCATAAAGGGGAGCTGCGCTCCGAAGAGACGGCTGCCTTAGCCCAAAAGGCCTGGGAGCAGTTTTTGGAGGCGGCCGGAGACGATTTAAATATACCTAAAGCGCTGGGCATAGCCTGGACGCTTATAAGAAGCGGCGTTAAATCGGCTGATATCTATGATGCGCTTCTTAGAATGGACGGCATACTGGGCCTTAATATAGCCGAATATGAGCCTGAAAGAAAGTCTGAGGAGAAATTGCCTGAGGAAATAGCCGGCTTGGCTTTGAAGCGGGAGGAGGCAAGGCGGAATAAGGATTGGGCGCTGTCTGACCGCCTGCGCGAGGAGCTGCGCGCTAAAGGCTATGAGGCTGTAGATTCCAAGGAGGGCCAGCTTATTAAAAAGCTGTAAAAATTATAAGCGGGTCAAGTTGGATTTTTAGGTCTTTTTTATGAAGCGCTTTCAAGGTTTGTTAATTTGGTCATAGCGGCCATAGCAGCATACTGGGGGGCGGCGGCGTTTGCGGCCTACGGCCGCGGGCCGGGCCTTTGGCCCGGCCGGGCAGGCAAAGCCTGCCAAACGCCGCCGCCCCTCCAGTATGCTGCTGCGGCCGCTATGACCAGTTTTGCTGCGGTTTGGTCACAAGCGCTAATTCTATTCTTATGTAAAAACTGTATTCTTGAATAAATTATAAAGATTATATGTATAATTGCCTGTTAATGAAGTAAAATAAAAATATTAAGACAGATAGGAGCTGATTTTATGGCTAGAGTGCAATGTGCAGTATGCGGCCGGGAGGCGGAAGAAAGAAGCATGGAAAAGTGCTCGGCATGTCATAAATATCTTTGCGCAGACTGCGCTTATGAAAATAACGGTAAGTGTTCGCAGTGCGCTTATGAGGATATGTAGAACTGGATTAATTTTTATTTTTCTTTAGGGCTGTATAGGGCGCGAGCGCCACAGGCTTTGCGCTAAGGCGCAAAGCCTGTGGCGAGGGGGGCGGCTCCGGGCAGGCAATGCCTGCCCTGGCCGGGCCTTTGGCCCGGCCGGCGGCCCGCAGGGCCGCCTGGAGCCGCCCCCCGCGGCGTCCTTCCAGCGTTGCTGGAAGGACGCCGTCCGCGCCCATATGACGGCTGTATTATTTATATTTCTGTGCGTACATATATTCCGAAACGCTTTTATTAAATATGAGCAGTATGCCGCAGGCAGTCTGGTAAAGAGTCAGAAGTATAAAAAGCGTCAGCGCTAACGGATATGGCTGATTAATAAATTCTAAAACAGCTTTTAACGAGGGGATAATATTTAAAAATGCGCTGACGGCAAATAAGTATCTAATCCAGCTTACGCCTGAAATAAGCGCGCAGGAGAACACGGCCTGTATAATTACTGCGGTCAAAACGACGAAAGTAAAGCCATGCAGGAATATAAGGACTAGCGAACTGATAAAGCTTATTATTCCTATGGTAAAAACAATGATTTTCCCCATTTTAATTTGTTTTTGCATGCTCTGGTCAAGTGCCTCCAGCGCCTGCGCCTTGAGGGCGGCCGTATTGTCCGGGCCTTTTTGCTCTGACGCTTTGGAATTGGTTTGTTCATCTATTTTCTTTCCACAAAGCGCGCTTTTATAAACGGTTGGATTTGCTTTGGAATGGTCTTTTTTATCCATTTTATTTCCTCCTTGTCCATGAGACAAGCTGTTACCCTAAGTTTACAAAGAGCGATTGGTCTCATAACGAAATTATTTATTTTCTAAGAATTCTATACTGGCTCTCTAATTAACGCCGCAGGACGCAGATTTTCTGTATCCTGAACTTAAAGCTGCGTGTAAAAGGGTATAATAGAATGAAAAAAAGAGGCTCATAAAGCGCAGCCGTTATAAGCCTCTTTCTATTTGTTTTTTGCGCGCATTTTCCCGCTGCTTCACTATTATGCTTTTTTAAAAGGATGAACGGTCATTCTCAGTATATTAGGAAATTACCCGTCGTCCCCAGGAAAAGCGCGGCTTGTAATAGCTGCTGGTTATATCCTGAATAACTACCTGCATAGAACTGCCTGAATTACAGTGAATGAACATATTATCTCCCAGATATATGCCGGCGTGGTCCGAAAGGTCGTTGTCGTTAATGGTATTGAAAAATACCAAATCGCCCGGCTTCAGGTCGGATACATTTTCAATCTTGGGGGCGTAATCGTTATAGCCCTGATTATAGGCGGTACGGGGCAGGGAGTATCCAAAATGCTTGAATACATAGCAGGTGTAGCCGGTACAGTCGAAGGAATCGGGACCGTTTGCGCCGTAAACATAGGGCGTGCCCAGGAAGGTCTTGGCGTATGCTATAAGCTCGTTTATTATCTCTTCCGCTTCGTCTGAAGGCTCTGCCGGAGTTTCAGGCTCATCCTTATCGTCCGGCTTGGCTTCGGCGTCCTTATCAAAGAGCGCGCTGAGGGTTTTAGGCCCTGCTATGCCGTCTACATCTAAGGAATTATCCTTCTGGAAGCTCTTAACCGAGCTGAGGGTTATTGTGCCGAAATAGCCCGTGCAGTTAGCCGAAAAATAGCCAAGCTCTTTAAGACGCTGCTGCAATTTGACTACATCGTTGCTGGTCATTCCGTATTTAAGCGTTTCATCCGGCTTGGAGGAATCCGGCTTATCTGAGGGTGAGCCTGTGCTCAAAATAGTAATATAATCCTTATGGCAGTAGCCGCTCATGCCGGTGGGCGTGGTGATTTTATGCCAGTCGTCAGTAGTTTCGGTAATAGTTACCGAGGTATTGTTGGTTAAATAGCCCTTGGCTGAGTAAGAGGTACCCGGGCCGCTGCGCACGGTCAGACGGGTGTTTACCTTTACCTTGCCCTGCTGTGTCTGGGCTGGAGTTTCAATGCTATCCCCTGTAACGGTAATATAATCGGCGCTGCAATAGCCTGTTATGCCAGAGGAGGTGCTTATTTTATACCATCCGCTTAATATTTCGGTAATGGTTACCGAGGTATTGTTGGTTAAATAGCCCTTGGCTGAGTAAGAGGTGCCTGGGCCGCTGCGCACAGTCAGACGGGTGTTGACTTTTACCTTGCCCGTCTTATTGACGGCTTCTCCCGATGGGGAATCGTTTTTGTCGGAGCTTTGGCCGCTGACGGTTATATATTCCGCGCTGCAGTAGCCGCTCAGGCCCGAAGAAGAGGTTATTGCATACCAGCCGTTTTGTGAGCCGCTTATAACTACTGCGGCGTTATTAAGCAGGTAGCCTTTGATTGAATAAGAGGTGCTTGGGCCGCTGCGCACGTTCAGCCGGGTGTTTACCTTTACCTTGCCCTGCTGTACGTCGGCGTTATCGCTTAAGCTGTTTGATACGCTTACGTAGCTTTTATAAACATAGCCCTCTATGTCGAAGGAGGTGCGTATTTTATACCAGCCGCCGTTCTCAGACAGAATATCCACCTTTTCGCCGTCAGCCAGTTCGCAGAGCAGGGTGTTGGAGGTGGAGGGACCGTATCGGAGATTGAGTCCTTCTGATATGTTAACGGTGCCGGTTTTAATTGCTTCTGCGTCGGATAAAAGGCCCAGCGCAGTTAAGGTGTCTTTGCCTGCGATGCCGTCGGCAGTAAGCTTGTTATCCTTCTGATAGCGCTTTACGGCTTCAGTCGTTATATCGCCGTAATAGCCTGTAGAGGTAGCGGAAAAATATCCTTTGCTTTTAAGCGCCTGCTGCAGGGCTTCTACCCCTTGGCTTCGGCTGCCCTCCTTAAGCGTAACTGCCTGAGCTGTTAATGGCAGCAGGGCGGCCGTGAGCGCGAGAATGGTTAAAACCACTATCAGTTTTTTGATTTTCAAATTCATTCACATCCCTTCAAAAGAATTCAGATTTGTATATAATCCTTGCTTACGTATCCCGTTATATTGTTGTATTTTATCCGGTACCAGCCGCCTGATTCGCCTATTATGGTCAGTTTGGCTCCATTGGAGGCCTTTCCGATAATACTCTGGTCAGTACCTGCGCCGGCGCGTATGTTCAGCCGGTTTGAGGAGCTGCTTAATTTAACCGTGCCGGTGTAGCTTTGGAAGGAATCATCCGAGCTCTGTCCTTCATTTAATTTAATATATTCACCGCTTACATAGCCAATTATGCCTGAAGCAGTACGTATCCGGTACCATCCGTTGGATTCCTTATTGAGAATGGTTACCTTTGCGCCGTTGCTCAGGGAAGCGACTATGCCGCTGCTGGTCGAAGCTCCGCTGCGGACATTCAGGGAAGAGGAGACGTCTACTGTTCCCGTGGCGTATTCTTCGCTGCCGCTGCTTGAGCTCTGTTCTGAAATAGTGATGTATTCGGCGCTGCAATAGCCAATCGTGCCGCTGGATAAACGCACCTTGTACCAGCCGCTCGTTTCGTCCAGAATAGTCAGCTTGGAGCCTTCGCTTACCGAGGTTATGCGCGAATAGGAGGTGCCGGGGCCCGAACGGACTCTCAGGCTGCTTGCGCCCGTTACAATTCCGATACGCTCCTGTGAGGAGGAGCCGCCGATAATTATATAGTCCTTTGAAGCATAGCCCTTAACCGAGCCGCTTTCAATTTTATACCAGTTGCCCGATTCACCCGTAATGGTAACGATTGCTCCCTGTTTGAGCTTGCCTATTATGGAGCCTGACGAGCTGGGATTGGAGCGCACGTTAAGCCGGCTGGACGAGTTCTCAAGGCTTACTCTGCCTGTTTTAACTGAGGGCTCGGGACTTGCCGTTGGCTTGGGAGTGCTGGAGGGCGTGCTTGAAGGAGTGCCTGCCGGATTGGTTGCGCTGGCTGAAGGGCCGCTTGAATCCAGCTTTATATATTTTCCTTCTACATAGCCGGTTTGGTTGAGCACCTGTATCTTGTACCAGCCGTTAGAGGTTTCTTCCAGTACTGTAACTTTAGTGCCCTTGCTTATTATAAAGAGCACGCCGTTTTCTCCTGACGGTCCCGAACGCACGTTAAGCGTTTCAACGCCTGTGACCGTCCCTGTCTTTCCCTCCGGGCCGCTAGGGGTGGAAGGCGAAGCGGTCAATTTAATATATTCGGCGCTGCAATAGCCGGTTGTGCCGTTGGATAAGCGTACAAGATACCAGCCGTTTGTCTCTCCAAGTACGGTTACGGTCGTACCCTCGCTTATTGCGGTTATGCGCGAATAGGAGGTGCCGGGGCCCGAGCGTACTCTCAGGCTGCTCGCTCCTGTAACTGTACCAATGCGCTCCTCGGTATAGGAAATTATAGATATATATTCCTTGGAGGCATAGCCCTTGACGGAGCCGCTTTCAATCTTATACCAGTTGCCTGACTGGCCGGTTACGGTAACCGTTGCGCCGTAGTTAAGCTTGCCTATTATGGACGCGGATTCGCTTGGGTTAGAGCGCACGTTCAGCCTGCTTGTTGAGTTTTTAAGCTGTACCAGCCCAATCTGCTTAACTGGCTCGGGCGGAGCGGGAGTAGGCGTGGGCTGCGCAGTAGCCGTAGGCGTGGTGGGAACCGGCGTGGTAGGAGCCGGCGTGGTGGGTGCCGGCGTAGTAGCTACGGGAGTAGTGGCCGCAGGAGTAGTAGCCGCGGGCGTAGTGGGTGCCGGAGTAGTAGCTGCGGGCGTAGTAGCTGCGGGCGTAGTGGGTGCCGGAGTAGTGGCCGCGGGCGTAGTAGCTGCGGGAGTAGTGGGTGCCGGAGTAGTGGCCGCAGGCGTAGTAGCTGCGGGCGTAGTGGGTGCCGGAGTAGTGGCCGCAGGAGTAGTAGCCGCGGGCGTAGTGGCTGCGGGCGTAGTAGGCGCTGGAGCCGTTGCCGTAGGTGCGGAGGCTGAAGCGCTGGTCTGAGCCGAGGGGTCGGCGGCCGTCTCTATTCTAAGGTAACGGTAGGAAACATATCCTCTGGAGCCGTCGGGAAGCTGTACGTAATACCAGCCGTTATCCGCAATAGCCAGAACCCGGACGTTTGAACCCAGGCTTATGGTGGTGAGAAGCTTGGAGGATGAGCTGGGTTCGGCCCGCACGTTAAGGTCCATATCTATTACCGTGCCTAATACCATGGTGCCCGGCAGGGGCTCATAGGTAAAGAGACGGTTTATTTTAAGGTATTCTGAGCTGCAGTAGCCCTCTATTCCGGCCGTATTGCATACAAGCAGCCATTGCTCGTTACTGTCGTCAAGCACGGTAAGGGTCTCGCCCGGCAGGGCTGTCGCCAGTACGTCGGCGTCCTGGCTGGCCTGAGCTCTTATACGAAGCTGCTCCGTGCCTGTAACCGTCGCTATATAAAGGGAGGTTTCGCCGGCGGAGGGAGAGGGATATGCCGGAGCGGTAGGAGTGCTTGGATTATGTCCGTCAGGCTTTTCGCCCGCCACTATATAGCTGGCGTTGACATAGCCTGTTCTTTCCTGTCCGTTTTTATAATATCTTATTCTGAACCAGCCACTGTGCTCGCTTAAAAGCTCAACCTCGTCTCCATGATACAGCGAATCCAGGGGCATTCCGTCAGATTCGGGAGTTTCTCTTACGTAGAGGCGGCTTCCCGGGTCGTTTAGGGTAACTACACCCGTCCATATTTCAGGCTGCGTAGGAGCCGTAGAGGAGGAAGAGCTGGTGGGGGAGGGCTTAGCCAGCTCGGTTATATATTCGCCCGAAACATATCCCGTAGTCCCGTTAAATATTATGCGGTACCAGCCGTTGTCCAGCTTTTCCACAAGCTCTACATAAGCTCCGTGGCGAAGCTTGCCTAATTTTCCGGCATCGGTATTGGGGGAGGTGCGCACGTTTAAATTACTGGTGTGGTCGTTCAGAGTAACTACTCCGTACCATTTATTAGGGTCTAAATCCGGGTTTGCGTTGGGACCGAGCACCTCGTAGTCCAGAGTGGTAACCTTGGTATTGTCAAAATAAAACGCGAGTATCTCCTGATAGCTTTGGCCGGCCTCCGCGCGGGCGCGGGCGCCTATCTGGCTTAAACCCACTCCGTGGCCGTTGCCGTTTATGCTGAGCTGCCAGCGGTCGCTCTGCTCCTGAACATGGGGGATAAGCTTGTTGTTAATGGCCGAGAAGGAAAAGCCCCCGTCGCAGGTAGCAGTATATTTAAGACCCTCTATTGGGATATTCAGAGTTACGGTTATTTCCTCCTGGACAGCTTCTGCGGCTTTATCAGTTGTTTTGGCAAAGCCGGCGTCGGTTAAATAGCTTTGGCTTATGTAGCCCCTGTCTCCGTTCGCCGCCAGCACTTCGTAATAGCTGCCCGATTTGGAAAGCACCTTGACATACGAGCCGACGCGGGGAGAAGCGATAACGCTGTATTGGCTGCCCGGACCTTCATAAAGTGAGCAGCGGCCCGAATAGCCGGTATTGGATACCTGCATATACTGGTCGGCGTCATCGGTTTTTTCAGGGGCAGGGCCCTGCTCGCCTTTATAGGCCTTGAGGAGCACGTCTGTTTTAAGAAATAGATACATTATACAGTTTTCATCTGAAAAACGGGGGGTATGCAGGGATAAATTATCAAAGCCGATGATTTCATAATTGTCCTGGTCGGTACTATATCCCTGCTTATAAAGCTGCACGAGCAGCTCGGGAAGCATGGTTTTATAAACGTAGTCATTAAGCTGGACGTTTGAGCCGGCCTTGGGCAGATAAAATTTAGTGTTGTATGAGCTGCTTTCAAAGCTGGCCTTTAAATCATATTCGTCCAGCTTGACCTGGAAATAAGGCAGGCGGGACGAACCCCAGCGGTAATAGTTGCTGGAGGTCATGCCTCCGTTTGAAGCTGAATAAAGGGTGGAGATAACGCTGCCGTTATATGTAAGCACCTGCCCGGCCGTCTCCATAACCGCCTGAATGCAGTTGGTGTAGCGGGGATTATAGCCGCGGTAAACCTGGTCGCTGGAGGTGTCGCCTATGTCGTAGCTTGTGGCCGAGGTGCTGCCGCTGAGCCTGTCGTAGGAATATGAGCGCGCGCTTACAGCCTGCGCCTTAAGTGCGTTTATATTATAGTTTTCCCCTATTTCGTAGGGTACTACGCCTATTAGATAGGTTTCCATATCCACGTGATTTATGGCGTTTATATAGGAGCCGTTTTTGGCAAAAACAAAATCTCCAAGATATTCATAATTGCCTATGTCAATTCCGGCTGCCTGGCTGTCCCGCTTGGTAAGCTTTATATAGCCTGAATCAGAGGTATAGACGTTGCTGCCTGAGCTGGTGCGCAGAGCAATTTTGCCGCCGGTGAGATAAACGGTATACGAGCCCTTATCCAGATAGGTGCCGTTAGGCAGGGTGTATAAGCCGTTAAGGCGCAAATTTACCGTTGAAACCTTTCCTAAGGAGTCCAATTTTACCCGCACTATGCAGTTGCCTGCCGCGCTGGAGACTATTGGGTTTATGGAAATCAGGCCGAAGCAGAGCCCCAGAACCATGACTATTACAGCTATGACGCTTATGATTTTCTTACCGCGTTTCATACTTACCCTTTCCTTTTAATAAAATTGTAATAAAAGAGGCATAATACTTTAAATAAAATTTCTTATATATATTATCACACAATATATTCGGACTGCAACCCTAAATTGCACAAATTCCGCGCTCCCGTCGAAATTGTTGAAAAAATCTGCCGATATGCAGCCCTATTTTATTCCCCAGTATACTATAACAGATTTTTTTGTGCCCAACAACGCCTATTTTAAGGGATAAGGGCGGAATATCGGGCATTAAGGGCGGGTTTTCTCTGCATTTCTTTAATTATTACTTTTTTATTACTTTTATATTGCAATAATTTCTTATTTATTAAGGCGCCGACAGCCAGGACTACGTGAACGGTTAATTAAGACGCCGACAGCCAGGACTGCGTGAACGGTTAATTAAGACGCTGACAGCCAGGACTGTATGGACTGGTTTATTAAATTGCTGACAGCTTGGACGGCATGACTGGTTAATTAAAACGCTGATAGCCTGCGCGGCATGGCCGATTGAGGCGGGGCGTGTCGGGAAGAGGGTATTTCCGGGCGCGGGCGTCCGGCCAAGGCGGTTTAAGAGTAATTAATATCGGCAGGTTAGTTTTATGCAGCAGTTTATTAATATTGTGCATGGAAAAATAAGCCTGATTGCCTTATCATCTTTTTACAGCGCGCTTCTGCGCTTGTGTTTTTTAGAATAAATAATGGAGGGTTGTGTGTGAAATTAACTAAATGGCTTGCTTTAGCGGTCTGCGCCTGTCTTACGCTGGGATGTTCTTCATGCGGCCGGGAGCCTGAGGGAAGCCCTTCGGCTTCAGCCGGGTCTTCGCCGGCGGTCGAATATGAAAACGGCTTTATGGAATATGAACGGCCTGCGGCTGAGGGGCCGACGGGAACCGTGATACAGGAGCCGTCTGTGCGGGATTACACCCATATGTGGTGGCAGGACGGCTTTTCCAAAGGGGAAAAGGCTATGCTTTTTCAAACGGGCTATTACGGTATGAAGGTAAATACTGTAAAAGCCGCTATAACAAATTTGGGGGTCATAAATCAGGTTATAACAGAAAGGGAAGCCATGCTTGAGGATTCCCAAAGCATTAAGGATATGCCTGGGGTAAGCATGAATTATGCTCTGAGCCAGGGAGAGGAGGAATTCCCCTTTACCTGGGTGCAGCCTATAGAAAACGTCGGCTCGCGCATAATAGAATCGGGCAGATATATGCAGAGCATAGATATTATGAGCATGCGCTTTAAGGGCATGGACAGCTCGGTAAGCGGGCGGGTGGAGATAAAGGCTCAGCCCAGGCATTTTGCTCTTAATTTTTCGGTGCATACCGAAAAGACAATGGCTCAAACGGGGCTCAGCTTTAAATTTACCCTTGATGAAAAATATTCGGTAATTGAACAGAGCGAGGACGGACGGGTGCTTATACTGCGCGCGCCCAGCGGGGAGGGGCTGGCCGCTCTTCTTCCCGAAAGGGAGGATGTAACAGCTCGGATTGAAGGAACCTCCATGATATTTGAATGCGCGCCTATGGTTCTGGTGGCCGGTCAATTTACCGGCTTCGGAGTGGTGTTCCTGCCGTTAAGCGGGCAGAGCCTTAATGAGGCCGAGGCCTATTGCGCGGATATGGCCGGCCTGGAGATAAAGGCGGAGCAGCTTGCGCCGCGTGAGGGCCGTGAGCATGACGTGGCCTATGACAGCGAACGCGGCCTGTACGCAATAGATATTTCAGGAATGAGCTCGGGCCGCCTGACTGATTTTAATGTGGAGAAGAGGCGGAATGATTATGACCGCCTGCTTTTCAGCATAAAAAATAACAGCGACCGGACAGTTAAGGTTCCTTTGCTCTTCTTTAAGGAAAGAGGGGAATTTGGAGTGGAGGGCATGGCGGCCATGCTGAGGGATTATCAAACCCTGGAGCCTATAGGCGTGCAGGTGCAGACCTCTAAAAACTGGCATCAGTACGGTTCGGATGTGGCGCAGAACGATGTAAGAAGATATTTGGAGGGCGTTTGGTATCACGGCTACACGCTTTTGGAGGTGCCTGCGGGGCAGGAGGTAAAATACGAGCTGACAATAGCCTACAGCCAGTGGGGAGAGACCTATTCGGCCAGCCACGCCCAGCTCTGTCTGGCGGGCTGGGGAGGAAATCTTCAGAAATGGGAAACCAGCGCGCTGGGTTCGTCAGGCGAAAATATGTGCTATGATGCCGAAATGGCGCACGGCACGGGCGCGTTTATAAACGACGCGCTGCCTTTTGCCACATTAGGGGGCATAGATGGAAGCGGCATGAAATATAATTGGTCAAACGGGGCAAGCGGCGGTAATTTTCTGGTGTATTATAATCAGTCGGGCAGCCGCGTAGGCTGTAAGGAAATACGCACATGGTTTAAAAAGCAGGGACCGTGTCTGACCGAGGTCATATATACCGGCATAACAGACGACGGTGCTATCCGATTTGAATATAAGGTTAATTTGGGACGAACAAACGATTTTGCCAAGAACACTCATACGTTTACCTATACTTTTCTTAAGGACGTTTCCTTCAGCCGCCTGGCCTATTATTCAATAGGCAGCGACAATTATAATACCGGCCTCTGGCACGAGCTGGCTGTGGGCAACCAGGATGGATTATGCGATTTTACCATTGGAGACTCTCTTTATCATGGAATAATTACGCCGGAATATCCTTCGAGCGGCCAATATATCGGAGGAGGGGAGATGCAGAGGCTGGAAATAGGAGGAGAGGGGCTGTGGGTGGCCATGTCTAAGGCTGAAACCATAACCGAGCGTTACGGAACGCCCAGCAACCGCATGATTAATCTGCTCTCCTTTTCAGGCACGCTCAACGGCGCGGAGTATGATAAGCCCGCGCTGAGCCTCAGATATACACATCAGTACGACGGATATAATCAGGTGAATGTTCCCTCTCTTTCGGCCGAATTGGGACCGGCTCAGGCTGTGGGCAATACCATAGAGGCGGGCAGCCGGGTAACGGGCGTGGTGCAGTATATAAATCTGCCTAATTTTAAGCAGTGGTATTACGGCGGCAACGAAACTGTGGAAAATCTGCCAGAGGAAATGTTTGATTCATGGCGCCTGGCGCATTTTATCGCGCAGGGAGAAAAGCATGAGGTTACGGCTTCAGTTGGGGAGGTGACGCAGTTATATCCGATAGCTGTTAAGGCGTCGGAGGATGGAACGGCGGAAATAAGCGTTAAGGGCGGATTGGGCTATGTGCCCGTTACCTTTACCAATCTTCCCTCCTATTCGGGATTCAGCCTTATGCTGAGGACGGAAAACGGGTGGGAGAAAATTGACCAGTCTGTGCATGGAGAGGATTATTATCAATCTTGGTTTGACAGCGAGACCGGCCGGTACGAATTGACCTTTAATGTGCTGCACAGCGGCGAGCCCGAACAGATATATGAATATAGATTGGTGAGGGAGTGAATTTAAAAAGCCTTCCCAAAGCATAAAGCAAGCCTTAAAGGGGGCGGCTCTTGAGGCCGCGCAGCGGCCTCCGGGCCGAGCTTTGCTCGGCCCGGGGCAGGCTATGCCTGCCCAAGAGCCGTCCCCTTTAAGGCTTGCTTTATGCCTTGGGGAGGCTTTAATTCAGCTTTTTTATTATTATCTGCGCCGACGCCCTTGGCTCAAGGGCTATTGTGAAATTTTCCAATTCACGGCCCAGAAAACGCCGCCTGCAATTTAAGTCGTCCAGTTCATATATGCTTTCAGGCTCAATTCCGTAAAGCTTTACATTTATTTGGGGCTGGATACAGTTTTCCCTTCTGTACGCCTGAATCAGCCCCTCTCCCTTTTGAACGTCCATAAACTGCCAGGCTATCCATTGGGCGCTGTCATTGCTCCATTGGGTCAGGGGAATATATTCCTTATAGAAATATCCGCTTATTTTCCGCCACTCTTCACAATGCGAGCGTATTTGAGCCTTGAAATCCTCATTATTGCTGGTAACGTCGTAAAGCATGACAAAGCCGGGCGCAAAGGAGGAACGCGCGGCGTATTTGTCGGCGTGATTAATATCCCCTCTCTGCGCGGTCATTGCGGTAAAATAGGGGAACAGTTGGTAAAGGGACCAGTGCATGGCCTGCTTTTTCGTGTGGTCGGAATAGGGGGAATCGCTCTTATGAAGAGGAATCGCGCGGCGCATGGTTTCCAGGTCGTTGCGCCGTCCGCCCGAAGCGCAGGAATCGATAATGAGGCCGGGTATGCGCTTAAGCAGGGCGTCGAAATATTCCAGATAGCCCTGGACGTATCTGTTCTCAGCAAAGCCTGTTCTGCCCTCTTTTTTATCCTGGTTCTTCCAGAAGGGCAGCGGGTCGATGTTAAAATCCTGACGGTACAGGGATATCCCTCCCCGTGTCAATATGCCAATTACTCTCTCCAGCAGCCATTTCCGGAAATCCGGATTGCCGAAATCGGCCAGCTTTGAGCCTGCGCCCGGGCATTCAAGGCACCAGGGCGTATCCCAGAGAAAGGTGTCCGGCTGCACCCGCTCGGGCTCAAACCATAAAAGAGTTCTGGTTCCATCCTGAGCGGCATAATCGGATATGGCGCGGAATTCGCTGGGGAAGCGCTTGGTGTCCGCTTCCCAGCAGCCTGTCTGCCAGCCCCAGTCGGTTATGGAGGTCTGCCCGTTTATAAAATACCAGCCCGCGTCCATCCAATGCCAGTCTGTTTTTATTCCCGCGTCCCTGTACCATTTTATAGCTTCAATCTGGTTCTGGTCGGTGGCTTTTCCCATTTCGTCATATATCCAGCTTGTGGAGGTGAAAATGCCCGGCTGCATTAATTCGCCGTTCTGCCGGGGCATATTGCAATCCATAAACCAGCGCCGCCAGAGGTTGATAGTGCGCGTATCGCTCTGCTTTTCATAAAGCAGCACGGATATGAGGGGAGAACGGATAATTTCTCCCGGCTTAAGCCGTCCGTTTATTTGGGTATCCGCGGTAAAGCGGACAGTATAATCGTTGGGGTATGAGTAATTTTCAATGTGCCGCGCGTCAAAGCGGGCGCGCCATTGTCCGGGCCAGCCCACCGTCAAATACATTCCCTCCGACTGATATTCATATCTGTAATAGGGGGTCATAAAGCTGGTGGGCCGTCCGCCCACGGGCTGAAATTCCAGGAAGGTGCCTGCGCGCAGAGGCACGCGCATGGGAGCGTAGGCATATGAATCCATCGCGTCGTCGCCGATAAAATAAAACAGCTCGGGGTCAGGCTTGTTTAGAGTAAAATCCGCGCCCATGATATTGCTGAGCGTTTCGCTTTCTTTTTCAGACGTATTTTTAAAATACAGCGTCCATTCAAAGGAGGCGTATTCAAAATTGCGCTTTATTTCGGCCCGCACCTCCAGCCCGTCGGGCAGCTTTCCTATAAGAGAGCCGTTTTCCCATGCAACTGAAAAATCTCCGTCCAGGCCGTGATATTGCCGGCCTCCGTAATTAAAGGAAAAGGGCAGGGCGGACATATCTGAAAACAGCTCGTTAAAATATGCCTGCGCCCTGGTCTGCTCGTTTTGATTTGCGCTTATAATGTTCATAATCTAAAAATACTCCTTTTAAACGATTGAATATAAGTCATTTCAGAAGGCGCTTTATACGGCGCCCTCTGAGCGTTTGCGAAGGGAAAATCGCGCGGAAAGACAAATTCGGTCCTTTTAACCAAATTTTATCTTGCATGCAAAGGCTGCCCGCCATGAGCGTTTATTTATCTATGTAAATTTATGCTATCGTTTTTTGAAAAATATGAAAACTGCCGCGGCGATGACTGCGGCCGCGCCGGCGGCTGCGGCGTAGGGCCAAATTGCGGCGCCGGGTTTGTTTTCCGAAGCATGCGAATGCAGAGCCGTCTGCCCGGCCTGCCCGGTTTGTTCGGAGGACGGAGTATTTAACTCAGGGCTTTTGGTGCGGGAAGCGTTTTCCAGGGCTTGAATGCGCTCCTGCTCCTTTTTCTCAAAAATCCCCTCGTTTAAGTATCTTTGCATTCTTTGCGATAAATTGTCTGTAGCGGTGAGCTTTAAAGTTGCAGGGTCCATGCCGTCTGTTTCCCAGAGATAAAAATTAGACTCGTCGCTCAGCCCGCAGAGATAAATTTTCTCCTTCAGGGCATAGCGCGAATCCATTACAGTATAGCGGTCGTGGGTTATAAGGGCGCCTTCCTCAAATTCGCCCTTAATATTTTTTATCTGTTCAACCACTATATGCCTTTCCTCGCATTCTACTACCCTGCCGAAAAATACTTTTGCGTTGTCGTCTCCCAGCAGGCTTTCGGGGACGTCTCCGGCAAGGCTGGCTGGAAAAACGCCGAGCAGCGTCAGAACGGCCAGCAACAAAAACAGCTTTTTCATAAGAAAAACCTCCTGTTTTTTTATTTTTCCGGCGCCGGCTTAAAGGGGCGCGCAGAGAAAGAAGCGGGGGCTAGTCAAACGGTTTTACTATGGGCAGGGAAATGCTTTCTGAATGGAAAACGATAAGCAGGGAGCCGCTTTTAACTTCAACGCGCGCGGCGCGGCCGGTAAATTCGTTGCTGGTGCCTATAGGGTAGGAGCAGGTCATAGTATAATTATTCAAAGGATATTTGAGGCCGGAAAGAGTAACGCTCCGGGCGGTTCCATTAACGGCGAAAATAGAAATGTAGCCCGCCGCTTCGGGCAGAAATTCCAAATTGCCGTTGCGCAGCACGGTGAGAATCTCGTTTTTCCCCATAAGATAGCCCCTTCCGCCCTGCTCCGCAATATGCTCAAGCAGCTGTATGTTGGATAGGGTGTGGGCCAGCCGTCCGCCCGTGCCGCCGTATATGTAAAAATGCCGATATCCCTTTTCCAGGGCAAGGCGCGCGGCGTGATAAGCGTCGGTATCGTCCTTTTCGGGCTTGAGCCGTATTACCCTTTCGCCCTGGGGCGCGTAAGAAAGTGAGTCAAAATCCCCAATTATTAAATCAGGAACGATGTTGGCGCTTTTTAGATATTCCAGACCGCCGTCCGCGGCTATCACAATATCATTCGTCCGCGTAATGAAATTTAACGGCGCGCATTCGCCCGCGCCTATTATGTAGCAGATTTTATCAGACATATTCCGTTTAGGCCGCGCTTTTGCGCGGCGCGCTTCAGTTTTATTTAAGTATATCATACGTTTTATGCCAAGGCAATAGTCCGGACGAAAATTTATAAAGTAAAAAGTAATTGAATTATCTTGGATTTATGTATATAATATTATGCTAGGAGGACGCTTTTAACCGCGCCGCTTTTGATTGAGCGCCGCTTTTAAGCGTGCCGGGGGGAAAAAGCTGATTGAAAGGATTGTTTGAATGAAAAGGATTTTTTCCCTGGTTGCGGTATGCGCGTTAATGCTTCTGGCGGGCTGCGGCGGCGGTCAGGAACCGCTCGCGGGCGCTCAGCCTGAGGCCGAGGTTGTTTCGGACGGCTTATGGGCGGCGAGGCAGGGCGAATGGATATATTATATAAACGGCGATAATTACGTCAGGGACGAGGGCGTGCGCATACATCAATACCGCGGCGCGCTCTGCCGTATGAAGCAGGACCGCTCCGAACAGGCGGTGGTGGTGGAGGAGGATGTTTCTCTCTTTAATATAGACGGCGAATACATATGGTACGTTGCGTATGACGATGGCCAGAGCGTGCTCTGCCGTGTGCGGAGCGACAGCACGGGGAAAAAAGAGATACTCCGCTTTGACAGCGTCTACGACTGGGGCGGCTACGCCTATATGGAGGACGTCATATATTACGTCAAGGACGGCAGGCTGTACAGATTAGATAAGGATTCCTTGAAAAGCGAGAGAATAGGAGAACACGAGATATATAATCTGCGGGTCAGCTCCCAAAATGTTTATTATACCGTTAATAATCAGGGCGAGCCGGGAGAATTGTATAAGGCGGCTCACGACAGCGACCAGCCTGTTCAGCTTACGTTGGTTCCGGCGTTTCTTATTGAGGCCGGGGAAGGGCGCGCATATTATTACGCGCTGGCAACGGGCTATTGCTACTGCTATGATGAAGGGGCGGATAAAGCCGAGGCGATAGCCATGGGGGGCTATGAGGAATTTCTGTTTGTTCCTGAGGAGGGTTTTCTGGCAGGCTCCTATATATCCTCGGAGGAGGGCATGTACGTAATGCCCATAGAGGGCGGAGAACGCCTTAAGATATCTGACGACTGCGCCGAGAGGATGATATATTACGACGGCTATATATATTACATAAATCTTTCGGAGATGTACGAATTATACCGCATACGGCCGGACGGCACGGACAGGGAATGCGTCTGTCCCGACGCGGTATCCGAATTGGACGTGCCCGATTTGCTGGACGGCTATTTATATTATTTTTCTGATTCGGATGAGGGCAGGATATACAGGCTGAATCTGGAGACCTTAAAATACGAATGCGTGGAATATGAGCCGTCTGGCGTAATAGGCGGATAGCCTGGCCGCAAGGCGTTTTATATGCGTTTTTATTGGGAACGCCGGGATAAATGGTTTAATATGCGGCTTCAGGCGCGTTGGGCGGCTGCGGCCGTCTGGAAAGGATGATATATTTTGTGTAATAAAAAATGGAAGGCGGTTATCCTTCTGGCCGCGGCGTTTTGCTTTGCGCTGTCCGGCTGCGCGCCCAGTCTCAACGGCGGCCAGCCCGAGGCGGAAGTGGTCTCAAACGGCGGAATAGCCGCCGTGCAGGGGGATTACCTTTATTATATAAACGGTTCTATGCCCGCGATGCTTTCAGACGCGCTCTCGGGCGGCGCCCAAGCGGCTATATACAGGCTGGATAGTCAGGGCAAGGCTGAAAAGGTAACCAATAAGGCGGCGTATGATTTCCGTATATACGGGGAGCTGATATATTTTATTGCGCCCCTTTCGGAAAACCAGCTTGCCCTTTATATGACTAAGATAACAGGCGGAAGCCCCAAGCAGATAATAAGCATGAACAACGGAGATACCTATTGCCTGGGTGAAAACGCCATAGCGGTAGAAAAGGATTCCCAGATAAGCGTAATAGAAATAGAGAGCAGTAACATTAAAAATCTGGCGCTGTCAGAGGAGAACAGCGGAGATATAAAGCAGATATATATGACGGCCTCCCATATATATTATTATATTTCAAACAAAGCGGGCATTCGTCAGATAGAGCTTGCGGACACGGATAAGGCGCCGGTGGTTATGTCCAACCGAAACGGCCATATTTACGGAGTAATAGACGGCTATCTTTATTATGAGCGGGCGGACGATTACCTTACCCGTCTGGATATTTCTCCTGAAAATTTTGTAAACGGCGCTTATCCGGAGGGGGAAACCCTTTCCAATTCGGTCTACGACCTGTTAGCGCTGGCTCCTGACGGCTCGGCTATGGCCGGAGTGTCCTCGGACGAGGGCAGCCAGGGGCTGTATGTTATGACTCTGGACGGCTCGTCCAGAAAAAAGGTGACGGAGCAGATGCCTACGGCTTTGCTGGCGGGAGAAAAGTATATTTATTTTTCCGTGCCCTCGGATAACAGCGTTTACAGAGCGGATTACCTTGGCGGCAGCCCGGTTAAGCTGTGCGACCAGCCTGCTGCGGCCGGTCCCGGCGAAACAGGCCCGGATTATTATATGGACGAGGCGGACGGCTGGCTGTATTTCTTTAATCAGCAGAACGGCGGGGAAATATGGCGGGTGCCCGTTGAAGGCGGCGAGGCGCAGAGCCTGCTTGAAAGCTGAGGTTTAAAGGAGAGAACAAGTGAAAAAATTATTATGCTTGGTTTTGGGCGCGGTCCTTTTATTGGGCTTGAGTTCCTGTGCGTCCCGGGACGATATTGTAGGAGAAATAGGATACACCCTAATCCGCGGAGATTATATATATTACATAAACGGCGGGGGTTATCCCTCCATGATTGCGGATAATTACGACGTTGCCTCAGGCGCGCTGTGCAGAATGAAAAAGGACGGCTCGTTCAGGCAGATAATAGTGCCCATGTGCATAGGCGCCTATCAGATTGCGGGAGAACGCATATATACCGTAAGCGTGCTCAAGGACGACGAGGGCTACGAGGTGGGAGTATGCAATCTGGACGGCAGCGAGTATAAGCGCATAACTACAATAAGCTCGGGCTCCATACAATATGCGGGCGGCTATCTTTTCGTTATGGATGGAGATACGATGTACCGCATGTCTCCCGAAGGACATGATAAGGAAGTAATATGCCGACTGGAAATAACCAGCGCGGCGTTTGACTCGCAGTATATTTATTATACATATGTCGGCTCGATTGAAATGGGCCTTTACCGCATGGACTTTAACGGGGAAAACGTTTCCCGGCTGGTTGATGAAGAAAGTCTTATAGTGAAAACAGACGGGGATGATATATATTATCAGCATGCCGGCGGGGAGAGGCTGAGCAAGTATAATAAAATTACGGGCAAGAGCACGGGAATGGTTTTTACTCCATACGAGGAATTTGCCTTTGATTTTGAGAATATGATTGCTTACGGCGCGGGAGATGAGGATAATCCCGGGATAGTGGCGACAGATATGAATACAGGCGAAAAAAAGGAGCTCTGCTCTGATTACGCCGAGCGGCTCAGCTATTATAACGGCAGGGTATATTATATCAATAACGACGATAACGGTTTTATATACGAATTGAATCCTGAAAATGGGGATAAACGGCTTATTTCGGCGGCGGTGCCCCTGGATAACGGCTACGGCGTAGCCGACGGATATATATATTATATCAGCCCCAACGAGAACAGCAAGCCTTTCAGAGTTAATATAGAAACGCTGGAGAGGCAGGAGATAGGTATAAGGAAAGCTTAAAAATGCAGGAGAAAATGCTCAGGCTTTCGGGAATAGTAGAGGATATAATTTTCCGGAACGACGCTAATGGATATACGGTGTTTGAACTTAACTGCGGAGCCACGTTAGAAACGGTGATGGGCTCCTTTCCTGCTATAAGCCAAGGGGAGCATATAACGGTGGAGGGCCTTTGGCAGCAGCATAAAAATTACGGTATGCAGTTTAAGGCCTCCTCCTACAGCATAGACCGGCCTGAGACGCTGGAGGATATAGAGGCATATCTGGCCAGCGGTCTTATAAAGGGAGTCGGGCCCAGCACAGCCAGGGCTATTGTGGACGCCTTTGGAGAGGCGGCGCTGGATATTCTTGAATATACTCCCGAGCGCCTGAGCGAAATCCCCGGCCTGGGCAAAGGGCGCGCGGCCAAGATAGCTCAAAGCTATAAGGATATTTCAGGCATGCGTCAGAGCGTAATGTTTCTTCAGAAGCTGGGAGTTTCTACGGGCATGGCTGTAAGGATATATAAAAAATACGGCGCTCAAACAATGGAGCGGGTAAGGGCCAATCCCTATCAGCTTGTAGACGAGATAGACGGCATAGGCTTTAAAAGCGCGGATAAGATTGCGCAGGTTCTGGGCCTTGAGCATGATTCGGCCTTTCGCACGGCATGCGGAATAAGGCATATACTTTCCGAAGCGGGAAACGACGGGAATATGTTTCTGCCCAGAGGCGAGCTGATAGAGCGCTGCGCCGGGCTGCTAGAGATTGATAAAGCTGCCGTAGAGGACGCCCTGGAGAGCGGAATATTGGAGCGCCGGCTGATAATCCGCGAGGTTAAGGGAATTGAGGCGGTTTATCTTGCCCCCTATTATTATGCTGAGGTAAAGGTTTCGGCGGCGCTGATGCTTTTGAAAAATTCCGCCGAAAGCATTTCGGGGGATATAGACGAGGATATAAGACGCTGTGAAGAGGAGACGGGCATAAAACTGGCGCAGGGGCAGCGCGAAGCGGTTAAGGCGGCGCTGTGCCAGGGGGTGGTTGTAGTTACCGGCGGTCCTGGTACGGGCAAGACTACAGCTATAAACTGCATAATAAGGATATTTACTCTTAAAGGCAAGAAAGTGGAGCTGGCGGCGCCTACCGGCCGCGCGGCCAAGCGCATGACCGAAGCTACGGGAAGGGAAGCGCGCACTATACATAGGCTTCTGGAATATTCGCCTGACGAGGATGGCTTTAAATTTGCGCGGAACGCCGAATCCCCTCTTGAATGCGACGTTTGCATAATAGATGAAACCAGCATGGTGGATATATTTTTAATGAAGAGCCTTTTAGACGCGCTTAAGCCGGGTAGCTGTCTTGTGCTGGTGGGGGACGCGGACCAGCTTCCCAGCATAGGCGCGGGTAATGTGCTTCGGGATATTATATCTTCGGGGGCCGTGCCGGTGGCCAGGCTGACTGAAATTTTCAGGCAGGCGATGGAGAGCATGATAGTGGTGAACGCCCATAGGATAAATAAGGGTGAATTGCCCCTTTTGAATGTAAAGGGCAAGGATTTTTTCTTTGAGAGCTGTTTGGATGAATATGAGACGGCGCGCAATGTAGTCGCGCTTTGCCAAAGGCGTCTGCCCGCGCATTTTAAGGCTGATCCGCTGCGCGACATACAGGTGCTCTGCCCACAGAAACGCGGCGAGTGCGGGGTAAATCGGCTTAACGCGCTTTTGCAGGAGGCGCTCAATCCGCCCGCGCCTTTTAAAAATGAGCGGGCGTCGGGGGATTATATTTTCCGAGAGGGAGATAAGGTAATGCATATCCGCAATAATTATCAGCTGGCGTTTAGGCGTGTTAATGAAAACGGAGCGGTTATTAAGGGAGAGGGAGTTTTTAACGGAGATATGGGCTATATTGAGCGGATAGAGCCGCGGGGGGACGTAAGCGTGCGCTTTGAGGACGGTAGGGAGTGCGAATACGACCAGGCTGCGCTTAACGATCTTATGCCCGCGTATGCCATAAGCGTGCATAAGAGCCAGGGCTGCGAATTTAAAGTGGTGGTTATGCCTTTATGGCAGGGCAGCCCGATGCTGTATACGCGGAATCTGCTTTATACTGCCGTTACCAGAGCCAGGGAGGCTGTTGTGCTTACGGGCAGCAAAAGCATTATGGGATATATGGTAAACAATAATCAGATAAGCGAGCGTTATTCAGCCTTGGATGAGAGGCTTATGGCGGCGGCCAGGGTGCTTTGCGATGAAAATTAAGGATTTTTTGACGCGCGCGGTGCAAATCATGTGTCCGCGCGATTTTCCATGCATGGGCTGCGGCAGCGAGGCTGTCAGGGCAAATGGGTTATGCGATAAGTGCAGGGAGCGTATGAAGCTTTTGAAGATAGACAGCGCATGTCCGGTATGCGGCCATTATTCCAAGGACGGGGATTTATGTTCTTTCTGTGAGCGCACCAAGCATGATTTTGACAGGGCGTTTGTGGTGTTTTCATATGAAGAACCAATTAAGGAGATAATCAAGGGTTATAAATTTTCAGGACGCAGGTATTACGGCGAGCGTTTCTTTGATATAATGGCTCAGGCGCTGCCTGAAAGGATAGCTGAAAATTTATCGGTAGTTACGGCAGTTCCCTTGCATCCAAGGCGTTTCAAGCAGAGAGGTTTTAATCAATCCGAGATTTTGGCCAGAGGAGTTGCTCAGAGATTGAATGTGCATTACGACCAACTGCTTAAGAGAACGGTTTATACACGCAAGCAAAGTTTAAGCAAGAAGCATCAGAGTATGACTGGCTGCTTTGAGGCAGTTAAAAATGTATATGGAAGCGTGCTGCTTATAGACGATGTATTAACTACCGGCAGTACGGCGGATGGCTGCGCAGCCGAATTGAAGGCTGCCGGAGCAGAGAGGGTGTATGTGCTTACTTTGGCTGGCGGATAATAAAAGCAGCGAGTGTTTAAAAATATTTTATTTTTCCAAAAAAATGTATTGCTTTTTAACTTCATATGGGATATAATGATATTGTTGACGTTTAATATTAGGATTTGCGCCCGCTAGAGAGTGGATTAGCTTGCATGTTTTGTCTGGTTATGTTTCCCTGTCCGAGGTAGCTTTTTCCAATCTATACGTACAACAAAATATTTTTTATTGGGGGACATAGATATATGTTTCAGGACAAGACTTTGATTTGCAAGGAATGCGGCGAGGAGTTTGTTTTTACCGCGGGTGAGCAGGAGTTTTATGAGGAAAAGGGCCTTAAGAATGAGCCCAGCCGTTGCCGGACCTGCCGTCAGAACAGAAAGAATGCGCAGCGCGGCGCCCGTCAGATGTATGATGCGGTTTGCGCTCAGTGCGGAGCTCCTACTCAGGTGCCTTTCCAGCCAAAAGAGGACCGTCCGGTTTACTGCGACGAGTGCTATAAGGCTATGCGCGGATAATGTGCAAATAAAAACAGCTTGTAAAATAAGACGCGGCATCGATGCTGCGTCTTATTTTTTCCGCTTATGATTAAAGCTTGGTTTTGAACTGCAGCCACGGCTGCGTAAGGGGCGCGGGTGGGTTAATATTAAGTATGCGCAGTTTGACAGGATGCTGAAGAATTAATATTCGGAACAGATGGGGGTATATGAAAAGCTGGGATATGTCTCCGCCGCAGGCGGGGACTCCTTGTTTAGGGTGGGGGCGCCCCGCCCTCAATGTGAGCGCCCGCAGCGTTCCATTCTCAGGCCGGCGTTTTCATCCTCTATTATTAATTCTATACTCAATTTTTTCCGTTGCGCTCAGCGGCCCTGCGGGCCGCATATTTTTCTTCCCGCCCGCGCCCCGCGGCTTCGCCGCCGTTGAAGGAACAACGGCCTCTTCAGCGTTTTTTGTCGGATACGCTCGGGCGTTAAGTGTACTTGCAAGTTTTTATCGCCTAGTGTATAATTTAAAATATTGTAAAGATACGAGGGGATTTTTTGAAAACCGAAATTTTGCCGGTAAACCAGCAGTCTTTGTGCCGCGCCGCTGATATAATAAGGGCCGGCGGACTAGTTGCTTTTCCTACCGAAACAGTCTATGGCTTAGGCGCGGATGCGCTTAAGGCCTCGGCGGTAAAAAAAATATTTGAAGCTAAGGGCAGACCGGGAGATAACCCCCTTATAGTTCATATCCCTTCTATAGAAGGTCTGGAAGAGGTTGTGCGGGAAATTCCGAATGAGGCAGAACTGCTTTTTAAACGCTTTGCCCCAGGTCCGCTTACGCTGGTGCTTAAAAAAACCAGGCGTATTCCTACGGAGGTTTCCGCCGGCCTGGATACCGTGGGCGTGCGTATTCCTTCCCATCCGGCGGCAAGAGCCTTTATTCAGGCGGCGGGCAGGCCAATAGCTGCGCCCAGCGCCAATCTTTCAGGCAGTCCGTCCCCTACATCCGCCCAGCATGTGTTTGAGGATTTAAACGGCCGCGTGGAGGTTATTTTAGATGGAGGTCCATGCGTAGTAGGGGTTGAATCTACTGTGCTTTCCCTTGCAGGACAAAAGCCTGTGCTGCTGCGGCCCGGCGGAATAACTCTCGAGCAGCTCCGGGAGGTATTGCCGGAAGTTCAGGTGCATAAAAGCGTGCTTAACAGCGGCATGGTGGATAAAGCCGCCAGCCCGGGCATGAAATATAAGCATTATTCTCCCCGGGCCCGCGTAGTAATAGCTTGTGAGCTTGAAACGGCAAAGCTTGCGTACGATAAAGCGGCTCAGGCCGGCCTGAAAGTCTGGCTGCTGGCTTCAGAAATGCAAATTGAAGCTATGCCAGGACGCTCCGGCGCTCCTCTTTACAGTCAAAGCCATCCTGAACAGGCAGCTCAGCGGCTTTTTGCGCTTTTAAGGGAGGCGGACGTTCTGGGCAAGGATTTGGTTATAGCGCTTTGGAATGACCAGACAGGCGTGGGACTTTCGGTTACTAACCGGCTGCTTAGAGCCAGCGGTTTTACCGTTCTTTCAGAACACGGCCAAATAGAGGTAGGACATATCAAAGTAGGCTATTAATTCATATCGGAGGGAATGCATGGATAATTATTTTTCAGAACATATTTGGGAGCCTATAAAGGGCTTTCTGCCCAGACTGGCTATAGCGGCCGCTATAATAGTTATAGGCATGCTGATTCAGTACCTGGTGCTTAAATGGATGCATAAGGTGCTTGCAAGCCGTATAGATAAAACAATGCACGCGTTTATACGTTCTGCCACTAGGATTATTATATGGATTGTTATTGTGCTTATGGCGGCGAGCTCGCTTGGGCTGGATACCGGCTCGCTACTGGCAGTACTCGCTTCGGCTGGTGTAGCTATAGGACTGGCTTTAAAGGACAGCCTCTCAAATATTGCCAGCGGCATGCTTATTATCGCCAGCAAGAATTTTAAATCGGGCGATTATATAGAAATGGACGGCGCTGCCGGCAGCATAGACAGCGTGGATCTCTTGTATACTACAGTAAATTCGGTGGACAATAAGCGGATAATTATTCCCAATTCGGTGCTGGCCGGCAATATAGTAACTAATTATTCGCATAACGACCTTCGTCGGGTGGATATGAATTTTTCTATAGGCTACGGAGACAGCATATTAAAAGCTAAGGAAATTCTGCGTCAGATTATTTCGGCCGCTCCCGGCGCTTTAGAGGACCCGGAACCCCTGGTTGAGGTAATGTCACACGACGCAAGCGCTGTTAAGCTGGTAACGCGGGTCTGGTGCAAAAAAGAGGATTACTGGAATATTTATTTTTATATGAATGAACAGGTGAAATTAGCCTTTGACAGGGAGGGTATAACCATTCCCTTTAATCAGGTGGACGTTAATCTGCATAACGCGGATAAGAATTAACCCTTTTTAAATGGAATAAATTATAGCAAAAGAGGAAGTAACATGAGAAATATAGATGCCGGGCAAATAACCCTTTGCATTGAAGAACTTTTTAAAAGCGCTTGTCGGGAATATCCGCCCGAAGTCGTCCCTGCGCTTAATAGAGCGGCGCAGGACGAGGATACGGCGCGCGCGCGCAGCTTTTTGAATCTGGCGGTGGAAAATGCGGAGATAGCCGCTGAAACAGGACTGCCTCTCTGCCAGGATACGGGTATGGCTGTGGTGTTTGCTCAAATTGGGCAGGACGTGCATATAACGGGCGGGCTTTTTGAGGACGCGGTAAATGAGGGAGTGCGCCGGGCGTATTCGGGCATGCGCAAATCTGTGCTCTCTCCGCTTGACAGAATCAATACGCTGGATAACACTCCGGCCGTTATACATGTTCAATTAATCGCGGGAGACCAAATAATACTTAGCGCTGAGCCTAAAGGCTTTGGCAGCGAAAATATGAGCGCTTTGAAAATGCTTAAACCCTCAGACGGCGCAGAGGGCGTTAAACGTTTTATAATTGATACCGTTAAAAGCGCCGGCGGCAATCCATGTCCTCCTGTGGTGGTGGGAGTAGGAATAGGAGGCACTATGGAAAAGGCCGCGATTATGGCCAAGCATTCCCTTTTGAGGCCTTTGGGCCAGGCTTCGGAGGATAGCGTTCTTGCGGATATGGAAAAAGAGCTTTTGGAAAAAATAAATCTTTTAAATATAGGCCCTCAGGGACTGGGAGGCCGAACTACGGCTCTGGCCGTGCATATAGAGAGCTATCCTACTCATATTGCGGGCCTGCCTGTGGCCGTGAATATGCAGTGCCACTGCGCGCGGCATAAAACTGCTCGGATTTAGCCAGATTAAAGGAGGATAAATGAAAAAATTAAGCTTTCCCATTGAGAATAAGGACAGCCTGCTGGAGTTGAACGCGGGAGATGAGGTAATGCTTTCGGGCGTAATATATACGGCGCGGGACGCTGCGCATAAACGCATATGCGCTCTTATTAGGGAGGGAGCAAAACTGCCCTTTGACCTGGGAGGACAGGCGATATATTACGCGGGCCCATCCCCTGCGCCCGAAGGATTTCCCATAGGGGCCTGCGGGCCTACGACCAGCGGGCGTATGGACGCTTATGCTCCGGGCCTGATAGAATTGGGCCTTGCGGCTATGATTGGCAAAGGCCCGCGCAGCCCTGAGGTATGCAGCGCCTGCGTAAAATACGGCGCCATATATCTTGCGGCTGCTGGCGGCGCCGGTGCGTATATGGCTTCCTGCGTAAAGGAATGCCAAGTTATTGCCTTCGAGGAATTGCAGAGCGAAGCGGTGCATAGACTTACTGTGCAGGATATGCGCCTGGTTGTCGCTATAGACGCGCATGGAGGGAACCTCTTTAATAGGCTCTGAACTTTTGACAAATTTCCGCTATTATGATATAAATGACTTAATAATTCAGCCCGCAGGCTAAAATGGAAATATGCCGGGTGCATGAAGCGTTTTGGCTGCTTTAGGCAGAGAAGCGCAAATGTGACGCTGATGCGGGTTATTTTATTTTGAAGGGGTGTGAAATTATGAAAAAAGCAAAGAGCATACTTCTTGTAAGCCTTGTTCTTGCGCTCGCGCTCATGGTTTTTCAGGCCGGAGCCTTGGCTGAGGAGAATGTAAGGGTGGTGTCCGACGCGGCCGGATTGCTCGAGGCTATAAGCGATTCGGAGGTAACTGATATAAGGCTGGACGCCTCTATTGACGCCACAGGCAGCGGAGTGGTGGACGTGAGCGGCAAGACTATAGATTTGGGACGCAACACTATTTCCGCCGACAATTTTACGCTGATTTTTCAGGGCACCGATTTTACCCTGAAAAACGGGTGCTTTGATTCCAAGGGAGGCAGCTATGCGCTGTTTATAGGAGATGAAGGTGAAACGGACGGCGTTTTAATAGAGGATATAACCGCCGACGGCGGCATAAACGTATATAATGCGACGAACGTAGTCCTGCGCAATACCGATATAACCGGTATGGATTATTATGCTGTCTGGTGCGATGAAAACGGCCATGTGACTATTGAAAGCGGAGAGTTTAAAACTAACGGCAACGCCGTTTTGGGCATGTCGGCTACCCAAACTGATTTGATTATTAAGGGCGGCAATTTTGTAACCAACGGCAAGCCCCTCGTGCTTGAGGGGAATTTCGGTTCTCCAGTTATAAGCGGAGGGCAGTTTGATACTGATGTAGATGAAAAGTATTTTGCTGAGGACGCTGAAATCATACCCGGCCCTGAGGGCGGTTTTATTGTATGCGACCATAGCGTTACCCGGCTGGAAAACAAAAAGGAAGCTTCCTGTACTGAAAAGGGCTATACCGGAGATTTGTACTGCGCCGCCTGCGGCAAAAAGCTGGCGGACGGCCAGGAAATTAAACCGCTCGGGCACGACCTTAAGGAGGTGCCGGCCCAGGCGCCTACCTGCGCGGAGGAAGGCTTTGAGGCTTATTGGATATGCCAAAGGTGCGAAAAGCTGTTTTCGGACGCTAAGGGAGAAAACGCTATAAGCCAGCCTGCTGTGCTTCCTGTTAATAACAAGCATGATTATGTAAACGGCGTGTGTTCGGTTTGCGGCCAAAAGGATCCGAATCTTTCAGAACCCTCTGACACCGGAGACAGCTTCCTTTTCTGGCCGGTGCTGGCGCTGGCCGCCGGAGGAGCGGGCCTGCTGGCCGTTAAATTAAAGCGTGCGCGAAGCCGGCGATAGTCTTTAGCTGTAAATAATAAATAGGGCCCGCCTTAGGCGGGCCCTATTTATTATTTGTTTTTAAACATTCAGTAAGTTTTTATTTTAGCCGGCGCGCCCAAGTCAGCTTTTTATTATTGCCGGCTTCCTGAAACCTCATTTTTATCATTTTTATTTTTCATTAAATAATTGGCACAAAACAGTTGACAGACCTTGACAAGCGTGATAAACTTAACTATTGCATTATAAGGTAACGTGGGAATACTTGCCTGCTGTGCGGCGGGGAAGGGGAATGTGTGCTTTTATAAGACTATTTTACATAATAAGCTAAAAAAAGCAAGCGTTTTAATTGTAAGAGTTCATATCAATTTAACCACGGCGCCGAGGGCTATGTTTGACTTTATGAAACGGAGAGTGGATGTATGCTTCACGAAGTGAAAATGGGGAAACGTACCAGAATGAGCTTTTCAAGCATCAGGGAACCGCTGGATATGCCTGATTTGATTGAAATCCAGAAGAATTCCTTTGATAAGTTCGTTCACGAGGAGCTTAAAGACATTATTAAGGATTTTTCGCCTATAGACGATTTTTCCCAAAATATGCGCCTTGAGTTTCTTGACTGCTATTTGGAGAATAAAACCAAATACACCATCGAGGAATGCAAGGAGAGGGATACCACCTACGCCGCTCCTATGAAGGTGCGCGTGCGTCTGACCGTTAAGGGGGAGGACGGCGCTGTTCGGGATATAGCCGAGCAGGAAGTGTTCATGGGTGATTTTCCTCTTATGACCCCTACGGGCACGTTTATAATCAATGGAGCCGAGCGCGTTATAGCCAGCCAGCTCGTCCGTTCTCCGGGCGTATATTACAGCCGGGATAATAAAACGGGCAAGAGCCAGTTTACAGCTACTCTCATTCCTAACAGGGGCGCATGGCTGGAATATGAAATAGATAAGGATAACGTTTTCTGGGTTAAGGTGGACCGTACCCGCAAAACTACCATAACCGCCCTGCTGCGCGGGTTGGGCCTGGGCACGGACGAACAGCTTATTGAGGCGCTGGGCCATTCTGAGGTAGTGGACGCGACTATTGCCCACGACCGTTCGGGAGCGGCTCCTATCGAAAATGAAACGGACGGCCTGGCTGAAATGTATAAAAGGCTGCGTCCGGGCGAAAGCGCTACGGTAGACACCATGCGCGAGCGTCTGCTGGCCACCTTTTTCGATCCCAAGAGATACGACCTGGCGCGGGTGGGCCGCTATAAATTTAATAAAAAGCTTTCCCTGGCCGGCCGAATAGAGAATCAGACGGCTGCCGAGAGCATAGTCAATCCCGAGACGGGCGAAATTATGCTGGAGGAGGGCGGCTTTATCACGCCCGCTCTGGCCGTGGATATTCAAAACGCAGGCGTAAAAACCGTTTTGCTGCGCACCCATCATAAGAATGAAAAGGGCGAGCCCTTTGAGAGACTGCAAACGGTGATAAGCAATCATTTTGTGGACGCAGGGCCTTTTCTGCCCTTCCCTCCCATTGAGGCGGGTATACGCGAAAAGGTGCACTATCCTACTCTTCGCGCCATACTGAACGAGGGCCTGGACAGCCAGACGCTTAAGGAACGCCTTATAGAGGAAAAGGACAGGCTGGTGCCCCTTACGGTATATATTGAGGATATAATCGCTTCAGTCAATTACGGAGTAAATCTCTGCGGTGAATTCGGCAATGTGGACGATATCGACCATTTGGGCAACAGGCGCGTGCGCTGCGTGGGCGAACTGCTCCAGAATCAGCTGCGCGTCGGCTTTTCACGCATGGAGCGCGTAGTGCGCGAGAGAATGAGCACTCAGGGAATAGAGGGCGCGACCCCTACTTCTCTTATCAATATACGGCCGGTGACGGCGGCTGTTAAGGAATTCTTCGGCTCCAGCCAGCTTTCTCAGTTTATGGACCAGAATAACCCGCTGGCCGAGCTTACTCATAAGCGCCGTCTTTCAGCCCTGGGCCCCGGAGGCCTTAACCGCGACCGCCCCTCCTTTGAGGTGCGGGACGTTCACCATTCGCATTACGGCCGCATGTGCCCTATAGAAACGCCTGAAGGAAAGAATATAGGCCTGATAGGCTCGTTGGCTACCTATGCGCGCATAAACGAATACGGTTTTATTGAATCCCCTTACCGCCGCGTGGATAAGGAAAAGGGAGTTGTTACTGACGAAGTGGATTATCTTACGGCGGACGACGAGGATAAGTACGTCATAGCTCAGGCTAACGAGCAGCTGGATGAACAGGGCCACTTTATAGCCGACCATGTGCCTGTGCGCGTCCGGGATGAATTTGTCGAGGTGCCTATTTCAGAGGTAGATTATATAGATGTTTCGCCCAAGCAGGTGGTTTCGGTAGCTACGGCCATGATTCCCTTTTTGGAAAACGACGACGCGTCCCGAGCGCTTATGGGCGCCAACATGCAGCGTCAGGCCGTGCCCCTTTTAGTGCCTGAGGCTCCTATTGTAGGCACGGGCATAGAATATAAGGCCGCTATGGATTCGGGCGTAAGCATTCTTGCGGCAGAAAGCGGAGTTGTGCGCTTTGTAGACGCGGACAAAATTATAATAATGGGAGACGACGGCAAGGAGTATTCCTATGAATTGCAGAAATTCAAGCGCAGCAACCAGGGTACCTGCATTAATCAGCGTCCTATAGTCAAGCAGGGCGAATATGTCGCCAAGCGCCAGACCATAGCCGACGGCCCCAGCACGGATCAGGGCGAGATAGCTCTGGGACGAAATATTTTGATAGCATTTATGCCCTGGGAAGGCTATAATTACGAGGACGCCATTCTTATCAGCGAAGCGCTGGTTAAAAACGACGTATTCACCTCTATCCATATTGAAAAATATGAATGCGAGGCGAGGGATACCAAGCTGGGTCCTGAGGAGATAACCAGGGATATACCCAATATCAGCGAGGACAGCCTTACCGACCTGGACGAGAACGGAGTTATCCGCATAGGCGCGGAGGTGCGTTCAGGGGATATTCTTGTAGGAAAGGTTACGCCCAAGGGCGAAACAGAAATGACTGCCGAGGAGCGCCTGCTGCGCGCTATATTCGGAGAAAAATCCCGCGAGGTAAGAGATACCTCTCTGCGCGTGCCTCACGGCGAGGGCGGCGTTATTGTAGACGTCAAGACCTTTACGCGCGAAAATAAAGACGAGCTTTCTCCTGGCGTCAGCCGCATGGTGCGTGTGTATATAGCGCAGAAGAGAAAGATTTCGGTAGGAGATAAAATGGCGGGCCGCCACGGAAACAAGGGCGTTATTTCCCGCATACTTCCCGAGGAGGATATGCCCTTCCTGCCTGACGGCACTCCGGTGCAGATAGTGCTTAACCCTCTGGGCGTTCCCTCCCGTATGAATATGGGGCAGGTTCTGGAGGTGCATCTGGGCATGGCCGCCAAAAAGCTGGGCTGGCATATAGCTACTCCGGTATTTGACGGCGCAACCGAGGATGATATCCAGGAATGCCTTGAAAAGGCGGGTATGGATCCTTCAGGAAAGACGGTGCTTTATGACGGACGTACCGGCGAGCCCTTTGACAATCCGGTTACAGTAGGCATAATGCATTATCTTAAGCTTGTTCACCTTGTGGACGACAAGATTCACGCGCGCTCTACCGGCCCCTATTCGCTGGTTACACAGCAGCCTCTGGGAGGCAAGGCGCAGTTCGGCGGCCAGCGTTTCGGAGAAATGGAGGTTTGGGCGCTTGAAGCCTATGGCGCCGCGCATACCCTTCAGGAGCTGCTTACTATTAAATCGGACGACGTAGTGGGCCGCGTTAAGGCTTACGAGGCTATTATAAAGGGTGTGAATATCCCTGAGCCGGGTATTCCCGAATCCTTTAAGGTCTTATTAGAGGAGCTGCGCTCCCTTGCTTTGGACGTAAGGATTCTTACCGAGGAGAAGAAGGAAGTGCATATGCGCGAGCTTCTGGACGACGACCGGGACGTTATCGAATTGGCTCCCGAGCATATGGGCGCGCCTGTGGATAATCCCATGCTCGACCTGTTCGGCGAGGAGGATTTCGACCTTAACGGCCTGGATGAAGCAGAGGACGAAGATGAGGACGAGGACGAGCTTGAATTGGACGGCCTGGATATATTTGAGGCGGGCGAAGACGAGCTTGAGGACGACGAGGATTTTTAAGATAAATTAGAAGGGAGAGAGTTACCCCTTGTTTGAATTAAACAATTTTGATTCCATACAAATTGGCCTTGCGTCTCCTGAAAAGATACGCGAATGGTCTTCGGGCGAGGTTAAGAAGCCTGAAACGATAAATTACCGTACTCTTAAGCCCGAGAGGGACGGCTTGTTCTGCGAGCGTATATTCGGGCCTACCCGCGACTGGGAATGCGCCTGCGGCAAGTATAAGCGGGGCGCGAGATATAAGGGGCTGGTCTGCGACCGCTGCGGCGTTGAAGTAACCCGCTCTAAGGTGCGCCGCGAACGCATGGGGCATATAGAGCTGGCCGCGCCTGTTTCGCATATCTGGTATTTTAAGGGTATACCCAGCCGCATGGGGCTGCTGCTTGACCTCACTCCCAAGGAATTGGAAAAGGTGCTTTACTTTGCGGCTTATATCGTAATTGAGCCAGGGGATACAGACCTTAAGGCCAAGCAGATACTCTCCGAGAGCGAGTACCGCGAAACCATAGAAAAATTCGGCCCCAATTCCTTTAGAGTGGGCATGGGCGCCGAGGCTATAAAAGAGTTTTTAATGTCCATTAAGCTTGACGAGCTTTCAGAAGAGCTTAAGCATGAGCTGGAAAATGCCAGCGTAGGCCAAAAGCGCGTTCGGATAATCAAGCGCCTTGAGGTAGTGGAGGCCTTCCGCAAATCGGGGAATAAGCCCGAATGGATGATAATGGACGCCGTACCCGTTATTCCGCCCGAAATACGGCCCATGGTGCAGCTGGACGGCGGCCGTTTTGCCACCAGCGACCTTAACGACCTTTACCGCAGGGTGATAAACCGCAACAACAGGCTGAAAAAGCTGCTGGAATTAGGCGCGCCCGATATTATAGTGCGCAATGAAAAGCGCATGCTCCAGGAGGCTGTGGACGCGCTTATAGATAACGGCCGCCGCGGCCGTCCCGTTACCGGCCCGGGCAATCGTCCCTTAAAATCCCTGTCCGATATGCTCAGGGGCAAGCAGGGCCGCTTCCGCCAGAACCTGCTGGGTAAGCGCGTAGACTATTCGGGCCGTTCGGTTATAGTCGTAGGCCCTGAATTAAAGATGTATCAGTGCGGCCTGCCTAAGGAAATGGCCTTAGAGCTGTTCAAGCCCTTTGTTATAAAGAGGCTTGTGGAATTGGGCCTGGCTCATAATATAAAGAGCGCCAAGAGGCTTATAGAGCGCGGACGCACGGAGGTCTGGGACGTGCTTGAAGAGGTCATTGTTCAGCACCCCGTCCTGCTTAACCGCGCGCCTACTCTGCACCGTCTGGGCATTCAGGCCTTTGAACCTGTGCTGGTAGAGGGCAGGGCGATAAAATTGCATCCGCTGGTGTGCACGGCCTTTAACGCCGACTTTGACGGCGACCAGATGCCTGTGCACGTGCCCCTTTCTTCTGAGGCTCAGGCCGAAGCGCGCTTCCTTATGCTGGCTTCTAATAATATACTTAAGCCTGCCGACGGCCGGCCGGTAGTCGTGCCTACGCAGGATATGATTATAGGCGTATATTATCTTACCATAGAGGAGCCTGCTCTGGCTAAGCCGGAGAGCATTTATTCAAATATAGACGAGGCGGTAATGGCATATCAGACGGGCAATCTTCCCCTGCACGCCAAAACCAATATCCGCATAAGCGCCGTCGTCAACGGCAGGGAATATACAAAGGTGCTTCAGACCACCGTAGGCCGCGCTATATTTAACCAGGCTGTGCCGCAGGATTTAGGCTTTGTGGACCGTTCCATCCCCGGCAACGAGGTGGAGCTGGAGATAGATAAATTAGTGGGCAAATCCGAGCTGGGACAGATAATTTCCCGGTGCTTTGCCCGCCATGGAGCGGCGCGCACCGCAGAGGTGCTGGATAGGATTAAGCGCCTAGGCTTTAATTACGCCACTAAGGGCGCTATAACGGTAGGCGTTAAGGACGCGGTAGTGCCCTCTGAAAAGAAGGCGCTTATCAAGGAAGCTGAGGACAAGGTGGCTCTTATCAACCGCAAATACCGCCGCGGTCTTACGACTGACGACGAGCGTTACCGTAATGTTATCGCCGTCTGGAAGGAGACTACTGAAAACGTGCTTAATGCGCTGATGACCTCCTTTGACGACCTTAACCCCATAAACATGATGATTAAATCGGGCGCCCGAGGCAATAAGGACCAGATTCGCCAGCTTGCAGGTATGCGCGGACTTATGGCTGACCCGGCCGGCCGCACGATAGAAATCCCCATCAAGGCCAATTTCCGCGAGGGACTGACCGTTCTGGATTTCTTCATATCCTCTCACGGCACCCGCAAGGGTCTGGCCGATACGGCTCTGCGTACCGCCGACTCGGGCTATCTTACCCGCCGTCTGGTGGACGTCTGCCAGGACGTGATAATCCGCGAGGACGACTGCCAGGTAACGCATCCCTCCTTAAGCACCCCCAAGGGAGTCTGGGTAGAGGATATAGTTTACGAAAAGGCGGTTATAGAGTCTCTTAAGAGCCGTATTAAGGGCCGTGTTTCGGTAGACGAATTAAAGCACCCTGAAAC